>LGVE01167783.1_pt1 | contig 14605 bp, 13 predicted proteins | sample 469871 | NCBI WGS metagenome assembly LGVE01 (sample SAMN03893561, study PRJNA290197) | marine sediment metagenome | material: sediment; isolation source: combined push core samples #3730, #5133, and #5579 collected at Hydrate Ridge | place: Pacific Ocean: Hydrate Ridge | reverse complement strand
GGCTAGCACATCAAAGGCACTGTCGATGCTCAGCAGCAGGTCCGCCGGCAAAAACTCCGCCCAGTGGCGGCGCACGTAGTTCAGCTGGTCGGCCAGGGAATGGGGCGAGGCCTTGATGGGCGCCCACAGCAGGGCGGTCAGGGAGGTTCCCAAAGCCCCAGCCTCCGACTCATCGGTCAGCAGGGCGTCGAGACGGACCAGCAGCTGGCGGTAGCTGCAACGCTGTTGCAGCTCCTTGTCGTCAAACAGCGAGCGCAGGTTCGCTGCGGCCGGATTATCATTTTGCAGGGCGAGTAGAAACAGCTCTAGCAGCGTCTGTCGGTGGCTGCTCGTGCCGACGGTCAGATAAGCCGCCGAAGGTTCTCCGCGCAATACTGTTTGTGGCGGAAACAGCTCCAGCAGCGTTTGCAGGCCGGGTTGCAGATCGGCCCGGTCAAAGCTGTACCCTGCGCTGATTCGTTCATCGAGAAACCGCTCACCGAGCTTGCGCAGGACGCGATTCAATTGGGCCAGCAGGTTGAGCTGCGCCCCGCCGCCGACGGTCGTCGGCAGTTTGGCGCCCGCCAAACGCAGATAATAGAGGCTTTCGGCGGCCGTGGGACGGGGTGGCTCGAGGGAGAGCTTGTAGCGTTGCCGGGCCAAAGCGGAAAAGGGCACCGAAAGGGGAAAGTAGGGAGTTAGGTCAAGGGAAACAGAAGGCATAGCGGGTCCGATAGCTTAGGGAGTATGGTTCAGGGGGGCATCACGGAGAAACGCGGCCGCTTCTTCAGGTGCGGTGGGATTACAGTGAAATCCGGTACCCCATTCCAGGCCGATGGGGCGGGCCAAGTGCGGCACCAGTTCGATATGCCAATGATAATCGTGCGCCAGCGAACTCCAGTAGTGGGGCTTGCCCGGTCGCCGGTGAGGCGGTGGGGCGCTGTAAAGAATAAAGTTATAGGCTGGATCGCGCAGTACCTGGCGCTGGCGGCGCAACAGGTCGCCGAGGGTTTCCGCCAGGCGGGTCAGACCGCCGTGGTCGAGCTGGGCAAAGTCATGGCTGTGCCGTTGCGGGGCGATCATGATCTCAAAGGGGCGCCGCGCCGCATAGGGAGCAAAGGCCAGAAATTCGCCGTCGTTGCGTACGATGCGACGGCCGTCGGTGATCTCCTGAGCGAGAATGTCGCAGAGTAGGCAGCGATCCTTACGTGCAAAATAGCTTTGGCTCGTCGCCAGGGAGGTTCGCACCTCCGGGGGAATGACCGGCAGGGCCAGAATCTGTGCATAGGCATGAGGGATGGTGGCGCCGGCCTCAAGGCCGTGGCTCTTAAAGGGGAGGATATAGCGGAACCGATGGTCCCGGCGCAGATCGATCAGCCGGGTCTGTACTGTATGCAGCACGTCGGCCAGTTCTGTGGCGGTAAGGTCGGCGGTACTTCGTTCATGATCCGGGGTTTCAATAATCACCTCATGAGCGCCGATGCCGTTCATGGCATCGTATAACCCTTCGCCACGATGGGTCAGCTCTCCTTCGATACCGAGCATAGGATATTTGTTCGGCACCACCCGCACCCGCCAGCCCGGTTGATTGGGCGGACTGCCGTCAGGGCGCAGGGCAAAGATTTCAGCGGGGGTCTTGCTTTCCTGGCCATAGCAGAAAGGACAGGCGGTGGTGGTTAGTTTCTGGCGCTCCAGAAAAAAATCCCTGGGGCCTCGGCCCCGGCTATCGGCCACAGCAACCCAGATGTTCTTCATCGGGTCCCAACGCATTTCAGACACGGTAGGTCTCCTTCTTGCAAATTACTGAAAAAGTTCAGTTTGGCGCTCGCGGGTCAGACGAACCAGTGTTGCGCTGCCAGATCGGCGCCCCGATAGCAGAGTTGGACCGTCCCCTGGTCGGGCCAGCGGGCTGTTTGCTGGCCTGCTCGATGCAACTGGCAGGATAACCCAAAGTTATCATTTGCTACCAGTCCCATGGGCTCCAGATTCAGAGATAGCTCGAATATCGAGAGGTAGGCTGCTTGGGCCGCCGCAACCAGCTCCTGGCCGCCGCCGTTCCTGATGGTCAGCTGGCCGTCGGCGGGAACAAAGTTTATCCGCAGGTCGTTCTGTCCATAAAAATGAATCTCCAGCACCGCATCTTCGGCGGCCAGCTCTTCCTGCCAGGTGCCGAAATCGATCCGCAGATAAAAGTGCTGCTCATCATAGCCGAAATAGAGCCCGGTCAACTCGTGTCCGGTGGCGTGCATGGCGCCGCCGGACTGCAGTTCGACGCGACCGGCCGCCAGCCATTCGAAATAGTCGCTGACCCGGCCATCGATCTGTGGACTGATCAACGCCAGGGGTTCATGAACGCGACTGTGATGCAGCGGTGCCTTGATGGGGTGGTGCAGGTAATCGGGTACGGCCAGATCTGTGCTGCGGTACAGGGCCTGCAGCTGCTGGCGGAACAGGCCATCAAAGGTTTCCGCCTGGGCGGTAGGGTGATGGTCGCCAAACCACCAGAACCAGTCGCTTCCTTCGGCCCGCAACAGATGCAGCAACGGCTCGGGCAGATCCGGCCCAGCGCTCTTCTCGGTTTCCTCGGAAATGGTTTCCCGCCGTGCCCGGTGCAGCCATTGCCAGGCCGTGTTCTCTTCGCTGTGGCCGATCCAGACGTCGAAATCGCCGTTAATCCAGGACCCCGCTGCCAGTCGGGGCAAAGCCGTTGTTTTTCGGTCGGTCAAGGCTTCGCCGACGGTCACCATTTGCAGCGTGGCATCGTTCTGCAGACCGTGGTAGAGGGCCTGCAGAAAAGGGTAGCCGTTGTCGGCGTAACTTTCCCAGCAATTTTCTCCGTCCAGAATCAGGGTCACCAGGCCGCCCGGCGTCCGTTTAGCAATGGCCCGCAGGCGTTCTAGCAGATCCTCTGCCGCCAGATGAGGGTCCCAGTGGGCATAGACGAAACCGATGCGGTCGGATAGTTCCCGATCGCGAAACAGCAGCGGCAGTCCCTGGTATTGGTAGGGGCGATAGAGCTGGTTCCGATCCCGCAGGCCGTCGGTCAAGCTGTTGGCCAGAATCGCCTCGTCGGAGGCCGCCCACAGGGCCCCTTCTTGTTGCAGGATGGTCAAAGCCGCAGCGCTGACCGCCCCTTCAGCCGGCCACATCCCTCGCGGTTGTTCGCCGAGGTGGCGGGCCGCCACCTGCTGGCCGTAGCGCACCTGCCGTCGGGCGTCCTCCGGAAAACGAAAGGGCTGCGTCGGCAATACGGCATCCTTGCGGGCGCTTCGCGCCACTTCGCTGTCACACAGCAGCGGCAGGATGGGGTGGGCATAGGGGCTGATCGAGAGTTCCACAGCGCCGCTCTTTTCGGCCTGCCGAAAGGCTTCCAGTACACCCGTTACTACCTGGTCGTAACAGTCGAGCAGAGCCCGTTTATCCCCTTCGCTAAAAGCCGCACCTTTGTGCAACAGCGCCCTTACGGTGGCTGATTCCCGGCGCAGATAATGCCCGGACCAGGCCAGCAGAAACCAGACCTGCAAATCACGTAGGTCCTGTGTCTGAAAACGTTTGGCCACCGCCGGGCCGTTGTCCTCACCTCGCAGTCGGGCCAGTTCGCGATAGCGGCCATGGGGGCGAATATGCCGTTCGTAGTGAACGGAAAAAAAGGAGCTCACCGCGAAGGTGCGCTCCTCGGCCGTCATTTCCAGCGGATCCTTGCGTAAAGCTTCCAGCCATAAATCCTTTGCCCGACCACCCTGGTAGTCCGCCAACTGTTCGAGCAGGGTCGGCACCAGGTTGAAGGTCAATCGGGTCCCCGACACCTCCAGCGCGGTACGCAGCATTTCGCTGTAGTCCTTGACGGCATGCAGATAGGTCCAGGGCAACAGAATCCGACCGCTCGCCGGCTCGCGATAGTCGGGCTGGTGCATATGCCAGATCAGGGCCACTTGCAGGGCTTGCATGATACCTCCGGACACCGCTGGTCAGGCTTGAAGAAGTTCCTGTTTCCACTCTTCAATTCGCTGGCAATAGATTTCCAGCAGGGCGTCTGCTCGATTGGCAACGGCCGATTCGGCAATAATGTGCATGATCGGCCGATGCTGGTCGGGAAGGACCAGCACCCAGTCGTCGTCGATGCGCACTTTTACTCCGTCGAGGAACGACGCCTCAAGATCGACGGAATGTTCGCTCAGCTTGCGCATCAGGCCGCCTTTAAGCTCCCAGGAACAAGGAACCTGGGTTTGACGATAGCTGCGTGTCGGCAAGGTTTTCCGAATGCCGCCGAGGGTCTGTTTGGTGCGGGCAAGCAATTCAAGGATTTTGGCGATGCTGAACAGGCCGTCGAAATGGGGCTGGAAGGGGGGGAAGGCCAGTCGACCGTCCATAGCCGCCACCAGTTGTACGTGCCGTTCGCTGCCCGCTTCAACCAGAGCTCGGGCGTTGTTTTTAGTGCGTTTAACCGTCATGCCCCAGTCGCTGGCCAGTTGCTCTACCGTCTCCGGGGCGGCCACCGGCATAACCAGCACACCGTTGTGCTCGGCTCGGCAGACCAGAGCCGTAACGCAGTTGAGCAGGTCAATCTCGGATAGAATGGTTCCGGTTTCGTCCACCAGTTGCAACCGTTCGCCGGAGGGGCAGATTCGGCAGCCGATGGTGGCCCCGAGGCAGGTAACGATGCGCGAGAGCTGATCCAGGGCCTGTTCGATATCTTCCGGCGAATTGCCGGTAACGCTCTCGTCTACATTGGAATTCAATTCGATGATCTGGCAGCCGAGCTGGGTCAGCAGTCTGGGTAGCAGCTCGCCAGCCGGTGAGTGATTGAGGTCGAGAACTACCTTGGGTGCGTTACTCCGCAGCAAGTCGCCGTCAAGGGCGCGCAGAAAACCCTCGCAATAATAATCGAATATTTGCGGGATTTCCTTGATGGCACCAGGCTCGCTGAAGTGCACTCGGCGGAAATTCTCTTTAAAAAAGACCCGCTCGATGCCCTTGGCCATGCCCGAGGAGAGCTCCATGCCGTCGGCATCGTGAAAGATNNCTCGATACCTTTTGCCATTGCCGAAGAGAGTTCCATGCCGTCGACATCGTGAAAGATAATTTCGGTCGCCGCCAGGTCTTCCCGTGCCTGGCGAAAGTGCACCCCGCCGACTTCACCGAAGGTGGAGAGCTTGTAGCGCAATACGGGTAAGGGGATGCGTTTTATGTCCCGCACGTTAATGCCGGCCGACAGCAGACCACCGACGAAGGAGCGTTTGAGCATGCGCGATGAACGGATCACATCGCGGCCAGCCAGTACATAAGAACCTCGGGGCAGGGTCGAACCGTAGGCGGCGCCGAGTTTAGCGCAAAATTCCGGAGTCAGCTCGATGTTAGTCAGGCCCCCCACCAGGGCTCCTTCGAAGAGCATTTTGCGCCATTTTTCACCCCAGATCATATTGGCGGTGACGATGGAGCCCCCTTCGATAATTTTGCTGGGCCAGATCTTGATGTCTTTTTTGATGAAGGCTTCGTCGCCAACGGTGGTGTCGTCGCCGAGGATAGCTCCTTCCTCAATGACTACCCCGCGGCCCATGCGAATGCGGTGACAGAGAGCTGCTCCCTGAATGCGGGTGTCCCGTTTGAGGTAGACGTTGTCCCAAATCACGGTGTCTTCTAGCTCGACGCCGTCTTCAATGACACAGTTACGACCGATGATACAGTTTTTTAACCGAGCCCGGCCCTTGATTTGCGTGTTGCTGCCGATGACGACCATGCCTTCCAGCAGGACCGGTTGTCCGGCGCTAAGGAGGGTCTCCTCTCCCAAATATATTCTCTCAAGCCCGGGTGCCGGGCTTTCGTCGATATGAACTTCTACTTTGCCCCGCAGGATGTCCTGGCTGGCTTCCAGATAGGCGTCGGTATTGCCTATGTCGGCCCAGTAGCCGGTCTGGTTGCATCCGAATAAAGGCGCTTGGTCTGCCAGCATCTGTGGAAAGATGTCTTTGGACCAGTCGCGATTCTGATCTTCGGGAATTAAATCAAGAATCTCCGGCTCCAAGACATAGATGCCGGTATTGATCGTATCGGAAAAGACTTCCCCCCAGCCCGGTTTCTCCAGAAACTGGGTGATGCGGCCCTGTTTATCGGTGATTACTACGCCGAATTGCAGGGGATCAGTGACCGGGGTTAAGGTGATGGTCGCTTTGGCCTGCTTCTGTTCATGAAAGTCGACAATGGCTGAAAGGTCGAAATCGGTCAACAGGTCGCCGCTGATGAGCATAAAGCGTTCGTCTAGGTAGGCCGCGGCGGCCTTGACGGCTCCGGCCGTTCCCAAGTCTTCCAGGGGGGTGACATAAGTGATGCGCACACCGAATTCACTGCCATCACCAAAATAGTGCTTGATTACTTCTGGCTGATGGTAGAGCAGCATGATGAGTTCGGAGATTCCGTGTTGCTTCAGCAGTTCGACAATATGCAGCATGATCGGCCGGTTCACCAGGGGAATCATTGGTTTCGGCATGTTGATGGTAAGTGGTTGAATACGGGTACCGAAGCCCCCGGCCATGATGACTGCTTTCATGCATTCCCTCCGTTGGTTTTACTGCTTCTTCTTTGCCAAAACTCTTTCGATCTCCGCCTTTAAGGCCGAGGTGTTGGAGCTTTTGACCACATAGCCATCGGCCAGCCAAGATGAAAAATCCTCTTTATAACAACTGTAAGCACTGCAGAGGATTACGGGCAAATCCTTTTTTTGTTGGACAATATCCTGCAGAATATCAAGACCGCTTTCATTGCCCATGTGAATGTCGAGCACAACCAGATCAAACGTGTGACAATTGAGCAATTCTACCGCGGTTGCACTGTTTTCGGCAGTATCGACCTGATAGCCGGCATCCTGCAGGTCAGCGGCGTAGAGCTGGCGGATGTTTTTTTCATCGTCTACGATCAATAAACGCATCAGTTCTCTCCCGGATTCCTCTATGTCTGTAATCAGGGCCGTTTGGAGCCCCATTGGATTCATATACATATACAGTTAACTTGCCGCCGGTGTCAGGCCGATCTGTAAATGGCCGGTCTGCTCTTTTAGGGCGGTGATAGTGGGTTTTTGTGCAACGCTGCAGGTTCACAGGCAATAAAAAGGCGGGACGTTCACGAACCGCTGCCGATGGATCGATTAATAAAAAGCTCGGAAAGTATAACAACCATTTTGCAAATATCAACGCCCCCTCGGAAAAGTTGCTTTGAGGGGAACGGCCTTGCAACTATTCGATTAGGGGGCGGGTATAGGATCCTGAAACAGGCCTGTGGATAAGGTGGCGCGGCCATCAGGCCGTACGGACCTAATCTTCAGTAGAAATCCTTCAGTTAGAAGTGTATAGCAGTTGCCGTTCGAAGCGATGCGTCATATACTCGCCGATGATCAAATTTTTGCGAATGCATCATTAATGAAGTCAGAAATCAATCGCAGGCACACCAGATACAAGGTAAGGAATGCCCTCTTGAAAGTTTTCAATTTTTTGAGCTCCGGCAAAAAGACCCGGCGTAAAAAGACCGCTAAAAACAGGCGCTGGTTGACCAAACGCAAGTTTTTGCTGGCGGCTTCGCTGCTTGTTCTGCTGCTGGCTGCTATGTATATCCTTTTTCTCGATTTTACCGTGCGCACCCGCTTTGAAGGCCGGCGTTTCGCTCTGCCGGCGCGGGTCTATGCTCGTCCTTTGGAACTCTATACGGGGCTTAAACTGGCGCCGTCAGAATTGGTTGCTGAATTAGAGTTGCTCGGCTATCGGGAGACTACGTCGCCTCGCGAATCGGGAAGCTATCAATGGCGTAATCAGCAGGTGGAGTTGGTGACGCGGCCTTTTACCTATGGTGATGGTCCTCAGGAATCGAGTTCGCTAAGGGTGAGCTTTGCTGGCGACCGGGTGACGGCTCTGCAGGGGCGGGCGGACAATGCCGCCATCGAACTGTTGCGCCTCGATCCGGCCCTGATCGGCGGCATCTATCCCGGTAACAATGAGGATAGGGTGCTGGTGCGCCTTGATGAGGTGCCGCAGCTTCTGGTCGATGCTCTGATCGCGGTGGAGGATGTGCGTTTCTATAGCCACCGGGGCATCGATCCTCGGGGTATTGCACGAGCCTTGGTTATGACCGTTAGCGGCAAGAGCGTTCAGGGGGGCAGCACTCTGACCCAGCAATTGGTCAAGAACTTCTTCCTTAGCGCAGAGCGGACCGTGCGTCGCAAGCTTAACGAAATGGTCATGGCGCTGCTGCTCGAAGTGCATTACAGCAAAGAGGAAATCCTCGAAACTTATCTCAACGAGGTCTATCTCGGTCAGGACGGCAACCGGGCCATACACGGTTTCGGTCTGGCCAGTTCCTTTTTTTTCGATAAACCGCTGATGCAGATTGATTTACCCGAAGCGGCTCTGTTGGTGGGGATGCTCAAGGGGCCGACTTATTACAGCCCTCGGCGCCATTCGCAACGGGCCCTGGATCGGCGCAATCTGGTGCTTGGGGAGATGGCGGAGGCCCGTTTCATCACCGATCAGCAGTTGTTGGCGGGCCGTATCACGCCGTTGGGAGTGGTCGACCGGCCGCCGCGGGGCATCTCGCCCTATCCGGCCTTTTTGAGTTTAGTGCATCGCCAGTTGCGTCGTGACTACCGTGACGAAGACCTGCGCTCGGAAGGCTTGCAGATCTTCACCACCCTCGATCCCTGGGTGCAACGATCCGCCGAGAAGGCTCTGAGTCAGCAGCTGAAACGGTTGGAGCAGGGCCGCGGTATAGCGACCGATAGCCTGCAGGGGGCACTGCTGGTGACCGATGCGCAAAATGGCGAGGTGCAGGCGGTGGTCGGCGGGCGCGATCCCCGTTTCGAGGGCTTCAACCGGGCTCTCGATGCTCAGCGCCCTATTGGTTCGCTGATCAAACCGGTGGTCTTTCTCACCGCTTTGCAGCAACCTCAAAACTATACTCTGGCCACCCTGCTGGACGACAGTCCGTTATTGCTGCAACAGCCCGGAACCGACGACTGGCAGCCGCAGAATTACGATAAAAAGTTTCATGATCAGGTGCCTTTGCATTCAGCGCTGGCTCATTCTTATAATGTCTCGACAGCCCGACTCGGCCTACAGCTCGGCCTGTCATCGGTGCTGGAAAATTTACAACGGCTCGGTATCGACCGGCAGCTGCCTGGCTACGCTGCCAGCCTGCTTGGCGCCGACACCTTTTCTCCCTTGGAGGTGGCACAACTCTATCAGACTCTGGCTAGTGGTGGTTTTCGCATTCCCCTGCGGGCCATTCGTGAGGTGTTGACCTTTGCCGGTCAACCGTTGCAGCGTTATCCACTTAAGGTTGAGCAGGTCGTCGATGTACCATCCAATTATCTGTTGACTGTGGCCCTGCAGGAGGTGGTGCAGCAGGGTACTGCTCGGGGTCTGCATCGTTACCTGCCAGCCGAACTGAATCTTGCCGGCAAGACGGGCACCACAGACGAATTCCGGGATAGCTGGTTTGCTGGTTTTAGTGGTGATCGGCTGGGAGTGGTCTGGGTCGGCCGCGACGATAATCAGCCGGCCGGATTAACCGGAGCCAGCGGAGCGATGACCATATGGGCGGAGATGATGGTTGGGCTGGATCTTGAACCGCTGATTCTGCCGATACCGGACAGTATCGAACACGTCTGGATTGAATCCAAGTCGGGTCTGCGCAGTGCTGCTGGCTGTCCTGACGCTGTTGAGCTGCCTTTTGTCACTGGCTCGGCACCTACCGAGTCAACTTCCTGCGGACCGGGCTCCATGGGCAATCCAATCAAAAGCTGGTTTGAAAGGATCTTTAAATGATAGCTTTACGTCGGATTATCCCCTTGCTGCTGGTTCTGATGTTGGCCGGATGTACTGTCGTTCAGCCGACCAGGCCCCGTCCCGTCGCGTCGAGTAATTCGGCGGTGGTGGCGCTGCTCGACAGGGCGCATAGCCAGAATGCGGCCGGAGAGTTAGAACAGGCCGGAGCCAGTCTTGAACGAGCGCTTCGCATCGAGCCCTACAATGCTTTGCTTTGGCAGGAGCTGGCCCGGATACGCCTTGACTTAGGGCTTTACCGGCAGGCGGAAAGCCTGGCCGCCAAATCGAACGGCTTTGCTGCTGGGAACCGTACTCTGCAGGGTGAAAACTGGCGCATCATCGGTCAAGCGCGCAGTGGCCTGGGGGACTATCCCGGGGCTCAGGCCGCTTTTCTTCGGGCTGAGCAGGAATAACGTTTTTTGCTGAAAAATACTTACTTCACATGCTGCAATTCAGTTAAACAGAAACAAGCCCCGCATTACCAATGCGGGGCTTGTTTCTGTTTTGGAGCGGACTTTTCGTGGGCGGGCTAGTTCAGACTGGAGGCATCTCTTGCCAGGCATGCAGATGACCAATCGGAATCTCCCGTCCTTCAATACGGTCAAGTACATGAACTGCCGCCTTGAATTTGCGGAAGCACATATCCATATCGTCGTGATAGCCGGGGTAATGATAGGGGCCGGACAGGCGCCGTTCAATGGCACGGGACACCTCCTCCAAATGCTCCAAGGCCGCCAGGCGTTCCTGGCTGATCATTTTAGTCGTCATCGCAGAAGTTCCTTTTTGTTGAGGCTCTTCTCCATTATAGAGAACAGGCGGTCATCGGCACAAGGGGCAACCAACTGGCCAGGCAAGATTTGTAAGAAGGAGTTCCTGTCGGTGGCCTGTTTAGCTTGATAAGCACCTGAAATATAGGTGAAAATTAATTCTAGAGACTTGCTGAAAACACTCCGCAGTGACATGGTTATGTTGTATACGCAATAAGTAGAAAGGGGGACTCAAACCATGCGAGTCAATGTCAGATGTTTCGGAACCTTTGAGAAATTTCAAAAAGGGACCAAGCCTCGGGAAATGCCTGTCGGGGCGACGGTCAATGAGATTACCCAGATCATGGGAGTCAAGTCCAACGAAGTGAAGCTCATTTTTGTAAACCATAAAGAAGTGCCGATGAACACCTTGCTTCGAGAAGGGGATGAGGTGGGCCTCTCACCCAAGACCGGCGGTATGTAACGCTCTGCTGCAGTTGCTGCTGGGCAGTCGGTCCACCGAATATCCGATGACACCGCTCGGATAGCCGGGTTGATCAATAAGGACATCCTGTAAAGGATGTCCTTATTGCGTTTTGGGGGCAAAGGAGTGAGGTGAGGTGATAGGTCAGCTGGCTTGCGGTGCTCTTCCTCCCCGCGGCAGCGCCAGCGACAACAGCCCTGCGGTAAAAACCAGAGCCATGGATACCCACAGACAGCTGGGCAAGCCTCCGAGTTGAAAGAGCAGGCCGGAAAGCAGGGTGCCGAGCAACCGTCCAGCGGCGTTGGCCATGTAATAGAAGCCGACGTCGAGGGCTACCTGGTCCCTTTCAGTGTAAGCCAGAATCAGGTAGCTGTGGACCGATGAGTTGATGGCGAACACCAGGCCAAACAGGGCCAGCCCCCCGACCACCGTCAGCCAGGGGGAGAGCGAGGCTTGTACACCCCAGGCGATGAGGGCTGTCAGGGCCGCCAGGGCAAAAGCTCCGGCTGCCGCTGTTCCCCCCTGAGGGGTGCCACCGGCCAGGGCGCGACGGAGTAGATTGGGTGCCAGGGCCTGAACTCCGCCGTAGCCGATTACCCATAAGGCAAGGAAGCCGCCGACTCGAGTGTGGCTCCAGCCGAGGCTGGCGGCAAGAAAGATCGGCAGTCCGACCACAAACCAGACATCCCGTGAACCGAACAGAAACAGCCGGGCCGCTGAAAGCAGGTTGATGTTGCGGTCTTTAGCCAAAAGACTGGAAAATTTTACCGTGGATCTGGTCCGGCCCATGCCTCGTGGCAGAGCCAGGACCGCAGCGAACAACACCAGTGCCAGAGCGGCGGCCATGGCCAGCAAGGCGGCGCGAAAGCCGAGCCAACTAAGCAGCACCCCGCCGAGGAAAAAGCCGGCTCCCTTGAGGGCGTTCTTGGAGCCGGTCAAAATGGAGACCCATTTGAATAAGGCTCCTTCTTCGCCTTTCGGTAGCAGGATCTTGATGGCGCTCTTGGAACTCATCTTGGTCAGGTCCTTGGCGATGCCCGACAGGGCTTGGGCGCCCATCACGTAGGCCACCGACAGGGACAACGGCCAGTCCGGCTGCAGGCCTGCCAAAGCGGTCAGGGCCACGACCTGCAGGGCCAGGCCGGCAAAGAGGGTGATCTTCAGGCCGAACTGGCTGCCAATCCAGCCGCCGACCAGGTTGGTCACCACGCCGCAAAACTCGTAAAGCACGAACAGCAGGGCGATCTGCAGTGCGGAATAGCCCAGCGCATGGAAATGCAGTAGCACCAACATGCGCAAGGCGCCATCGGTGAGGGTAAACCCCCAATAGGCGCCGGTCACCAGGCTGTAGTTGCGTAGACCGCTCATGGCAGTGTGGTGGCCACCTTGCGGCACAGTTCCATCATCCGGTGGGCATAACCCATTTCGTTATCGTACCAGATGTAGAGTTTGAGCTGAGTGCCGTTAACCACCATGGTGCTGAGAGCGTCGACAATGGCCGAGCGGGGGTCGCTTTTGAAGTCGATGGAGACCAGGGGGCGATATTCGATGCCGAGAATTCCTTTAAGGTAGCTGTCCGCTGCTTTCTGAAACAGGTCGTTAACCTCTTCGGTGGAGACTGAGCGCTGCATTTCAAAAACGGCGTCGGTGATCGATCCGGTGAGCAGTGGTACCCGCACCGCATGGCCGTTCAGTTTGCCTTTTAGCTCCGGGTAGATGTAGGTGATGGCAGTGGCCGACCCGGTGCTGGTGGGAATGAGCGACATGCTCGCTGCCCGCGCCCGGCGCAGGTCCTTGTGCGGGGCATCGACGACGATCTGGGTGTTGGTCATGTCGTGAATGGTGGTGATCACGCCGTGGCTGATACCGATCTGCTCATGCAGCACTTTGACTACCGGTGCCAGACAGTTGGTAGTGCAGGAGGCCGCGGTAAGCAGGTGGTGTTGTTGCGGGTCGTAAAGATGATCGTTGACGCCCATGACGATATTCAGCGCCCCTTCTTTAACCGGTGCGGCAACGATGACCTTCTGCACGCCCTTGTCGAAGTAGGGTTGCAGCAGTTGCGGAGTCCGGAACTGACCCGACGATTCAATGACCACATCGACGCCGTAGTCTCCCCAGGGGACCTCGCCGGGAGTCGGCTTGTCGCTGAAACTCACGGGTCGACCGTCGATGCGTAATCCGTTGTCGGTAATGCCAAATTCCCGCGGCCAGCGGCCATGCACCGAATCAAACTCCAGCAGATGGGCGGCCGCTTCGGCGCCGCCGGCGATTTCGTTGATATGGATGATCTCATACTCGGGCCAGTCCCAGGCAGCGCGTAGGGCCAACCGACCTATGCGGCCAAAGCCGTTGATGCCGATGCGAATGCTCATTAGGTTGTTCTCCTGCATATGAAGATTGCGTAGATAGAGACCCTTTGGGAGTTTCAGGTCCGGTTAGGAAGTCGAATGTATCCGCATAAGCGGATGTTGTCAAACGAGATTCTCAGCCTGAGAAAGATTGCGGCCAGGGTGATTTTGCAAGATGTCGTGGAACGGATGTTGGGCGAATAACGGAATATAATTTTGCAAACAACTTTTACTTAGTTTGAGGGGTGCTATAATCTGCCGCCAAAAGTTTTGTTTTTGTGAACGGAGTTGTTTTAATAATGATTTTTTCTTCATTCCCATTTTCCGTTGGTAGCAGATTCCTGCGGCAAGGAGTCGTTGCTTTTGCTGTTTTAGCGGTACTGGCTGGGGGGCTCGTTTTGTTTCGCCCGAGCCAGGCCCTGGGGCTGGATGAGTCTGAAAGCGGACCGCGTGTTTTACTGCTGAATTCCTATCACCCGCAGTACCCCTGGACAGACCATGTCGTGCAGGGGATTAAAAAGGGCCTTAGTGGAGTAGTGGCTGAGGAACGTCTGCACATTGAATTCATGGATTTGCGGCGGCATACGGACAATACCGGCTATCAGGATCTGCTCTACGAGGTGTATACCCGTAAATTCCGCAGTACTCGCTTCAATCTGATTATTTGCGCGGACGACTACGCCCTGCAATTTTTGGAAAAGTATCGTGCTAGCCTCTTTCCCGGCACACCACTGGTCTTCTGTGGGGTGAACGCTTACGATCCCGGATTACAAAATCGCCTTGGCAACGTGACAGGCATTTTTGAGGCGATGGAGGTCAATAAGAATCTGGATCTTATTTTTCGTCTGCACCCAGATACTAAGAGAGTGGTGTTTCTGCTTGACCAGACTTCCCTTGGCGCCATCATGCGTAGCGACGTGGAGAAGGCTATCGCTGCCCGTTCCGGGCAGGGGGTTCGATTCGAGATTTGGGATGATTTTACCCTGCCGGAGCTTTACCCGCGTCTTGAAAAGTTAGGGCCGGATACTGTCGTGCAGTTGGTGCATCTCATCGCCGATCGTGGTGGTAAGGTTTTTTCCTATTCCCGTCATACTCCCATTCTTGCCCGACATAGCAGGGTGCCCATCTACGGTATGTGGGGGTGGGCATTAGGGAACGGTATTGTCGGCGGGCTGCTCACCAACGGTGAACAGCACGGCCTGCGAACGGCCCAGATGGCGCTGCGGGTTCTGGGAGGGG
>LGVE01182463.1_pt1 | contig 14640 bp, 14 predicted proteins | sample 469871 | NCBI WGS metagenome assembly LGVE01 (sample SAMN03893561, study PRJNA290197) | marine sediment metagenome | material: sediment; isolation source: combined push core samples #3730, #5133, and #5579 collected at Hydrate Ridge | place: Pacific Ocean: Hydrate Ridge | reverse complement strand
TATTTCAAATCCTCCAACGTTAGGAAGCATTACGTCTAGTAAGATTAAATCATAAGTATGCTCTTGAATACTTATTAATGCTTCAAGTCCATCATAGATTTGATCAATTATCGCAAACTCATATTTATCAAGAACATAATCATATAAAATATCATTTAAATGCTTTTCGTCTTCGACTATTAAAATTCTCAAATTTCCCACCTACCTTTATATAAATATCTATTATAGAATACCACAAAATGGGTAATTTGTTAACTAAATAGTGGTAAATACAGCCTTCACTAAATAATTAAAAAAAACAAAAAATTATAATAAAATAGAATCCAAATTGGATTCTATTTTATTATTCAGTATCCTCATAATCAGTTATTACACAATTTGATTCTCCATACTCTTCATACAAGTAGTTAATAACACTCTCATCATGTAAAAAAGCTTCTTCTTGAACATGTTCAAGACCAGCGTCTCCCTGTAAATTACCATCTATATAATAAAGATACACTCCATCCAACTGATATACGAAAGTATATATAACTTCGCCTTTAGTACAAACAGCCTGAGATGATCCATCTGGTACTGTCATCTCATCAGGTGGAGCCAATATTCTTTCTCTTATAAGATAACATCCACTTAAAGATACAAGTAAGACAAACATTATTATCAATAATAATCCTTTCTTCATTATAATACCTCCTAACAATATTGTTGTACTACCTATATTATAATTGATATTAATCTAAACTACAAATAAAGATATATGTTCTAATTATGACATCGGTTCCATAGGTTGGTCAGTCAAAATTAATTTGTCTTAAGTAGCATATATATATTTTGTTTAATCACAATATTATTATATAAAATCATCATAAAATCAATTAGTAATAATAGACATTTTCATAAATCTTTAAACGTCCTTATAAAGCCTTAAAACATATGTGTAATTATACATACGTTATCGGTATTTCACGACCATATCAGCCCTATGGAGCAGTATTCATTCGTAAACGAACTCATCCTTAAACTGTGGATGATAAATTCGGTATTGACAACGCTTTCACAATAGTATAAAATTGTCCTATGGAACCAATACCATATTAGGAGGATTCATGAAAACAATTAAAGATGTTGCTAAAAAAGCAGGAGTAGGTGTATCTACTGTCTCAAGATTCTTAAATAAGAGTGGATACGTCTCAAAAGAAGCTTCCAAAAAAATTACTGATGTAATGGAAGAGTTAAACTATTATCCTAACGCAGCAGCCAGATCAATTAAGAGTAAAAAATCGAATACTGTTGCCTTACTAATTCCTAGCATTTCAAATGCTTTTTTTCCCGAATTAGCAGACACTATTGAAAATAGATTAAATGAATATGGTTATAAAATGATTTTATGCAATGTAAATGAAGATAGAGAAAAAGAAGATAGATACATTGATATGATCCTTTCTAATAGAGTTGACGGTGTAGTATCAAGTACCGGATATATTTCACAAAGATTATTAGACAGTGGATTACCAATAGTTTCCACAGATAGAATGGACATTAAGAACACTCAAGTTGTTTGTGTGACAAGTGATCATTACGGTGGTGCCGTTAAAGCTGTAAAACATTTAATTGAAAGTGGCTGTAAAAGTTTAGCACATCTACATGGTGACTTTGATGTTGAAACCGCAGTAATAAGAAACAGAGCTTTTATTGATACATGTAATAAATATAATATTGAATATGAATCGATTGATGTTAATAGTGATTATGACGCAAACTATATAAATAAGTACGATGGTGTATTTGTATGGGCCGATATCGAAGCAATTAGATTCATGAATAAATGTTTTGAAAACAATATAAAAATACCAGAAGATATTCAAGTAATTGGCTTTGATAATATTGAGTTTTCAAAACTAATATTCCCAAAATTATCAACAATATCGCAATCAATATCTGGTCTTGGTAGCAAAGCAACAGATATGTTAGTAAAAATGATTGCATCAAAAGAAACATTGTTTAATAACATAGTATTAGAAACAAAACTAATCGCAAGAAACACAACTAAAGGGGCAAAAAAAATGAATATTGTTGTAGTGGGTAGTATCAACACAGATATGGTAACTGAAACAATTAAATTCCCAAAAGTAGGGGAAACTATTGTCGGAAATAATTTTTCAGTATTATTTGGTGGTAAGGGCGCAAATCAAGCAATATGTGCATCACGTTTAGGAGCTGAAGTTAGTTTTATTGGATGTGTCGGTGCAGATGGAAATGGATTTGCAGCAATTGAAAATCTAAAAAGTAATAATGTAAATACCAAATATATTAAAAAAATAAAAGATATTCCAACAGGTGTAGCACAAATTACAATAGCCGATCATGATAACTCAATAATTATTGTAAAAGGTGCCAACAATGAAGTTACTAAAGAAGTAATCGATGATAGTTTATCATTGATTGAAACCGCAGACTTAGTTTTATTACAATTAGAAATACCACTAGAAACTATAGAGTATGTTGTTGATATTTGTAATCAAAAAGGTATAACAACAGTANNCCTTTCAAAAGAACTAATAGCTAAGGTTACATATATAACACCAAACGAATTAGAATGTAAAGAAATCTTGAAAGAAGATTACGAACAGTTACTAAAAAAATATCCAAACAAGTTAATTGTTACTAAAGGTTCCAAAGGCGTTGATTTTTACGACGGTGAAAATATCATAAATATTAAAGCTCATGTAGTAGATGTTGTTGACACAACCGGTGCTGGAGATTCATTTAACGGTGCTCTAAGTGTTGGAATTGTAAACAATATGGACTTACTAGATGCCATAAAATACGGAAATAAAGTAGCATCAATATCAATTCAAAAATTAGGAGCACAAGTATCAATGCCATACAAGGAGGACCTCAAATGATTATATTAGATGTCGATCCTGGTATTGATGATTCACTTGCGATACTATTAGCTTTAAAATCTAAATTAAATATAATTGGTATTACTGTAGCTAGTGGTAATATCGAAGTTAATCAAGGTAGTATTAACGCCATAAAAGCTTGTGAAATGGCTGGAAAAGATATTCCTGTTTATAAAGGTTCAACAAAACCTTTATTTAAAGAATACGTTGATTCTCAAGACACTCATGGTAGTGACGGATTAAGCGGAATGTACTATAAAGTAAAAAGAGAAGCCAAAGATGGTGCAATTGATTATATTTTAAAAACAATAAAAGATAATCCCCATCAAGTAACAATAGTCGCTCTTGGTCCTTTAACTAATATCGCTTTAGCAATTCAAAAGGATAAAGAAACAATGAAACTAATAAAAGAAATAGTAATTATGGGTGGTGCAGCTAAAATTCATGGTAACTGTAGTCCTGTTGCTGAATATAATTTCTGGGTTGATCCCGACGCTGCACGTCAAGTATTTAAAGCAAACTTACCAAATGTAACACTAGCAGGACTAGATGTTACATACGATATATTATTTTCACCAAACATGCGCGAAATGGTAAGACAATTCGGTGGAGAACTTGCTCAGTATATTCACGACATAACACAGTTCTACGTTGATTTTCATTGGGCTCAAGAAAGAACATTAGGATGCATCATAAATGATCCTCTACTAGTAGCTTATATGATTGATCGATCAGTGCTTGAATCTTATGATTGTCATATTGATATTGAAACAAGCGGTATATGCATTGGTGAATCAGTAGTTGCTTTTGATATCGCTGAGGCGTACCTACCACTATATCCATATAACGCTAAGATGTGTATGAAAGTCGATAAAGTTAAATTCTTCGATATCTTCTTTGAAACAATCTTCCCTGAACATATTGAAGATTATAATCTTATGAAGAAACGAGGATATATATTATGAGAAAAATAATATTTGATACAGATCCTGGAATCGATGATGCATACGCAATTATTACAGCTATGAAACAACCAGATATGAAAGTATTAGGAATTTGTACAGTCGCTGGTAATAAAGGTATAGAATTTACAACAACAAACGCTCAAAAACTAATAAAATACATGAATTATGATTGTAAAGTATATAAAGGAGCCAAAGATTCACTATTAAAAGTGGCTAACGATGCCGGTGCAACACACGGTATAGATGGACTAGGAGGAGTGGCATTAGATTATGATGCATCATCATTATCTAATATAAGCGCAGTTGATTTTATAATTAACACCGTAAAAGCTAATCCTGGAGAAATTGAAATAATAGCTATTGGTCCTGTCACAAATATCGCTCTAGCGATTAGAAAAGATTTTGAAACAATGAAACAAGTTAAAGCTATTTATACGATGGGTGGAGGCGTATACCGAGGAAACATTACGCCAGTAGCTGAGTTTAACTACTGGTATGACGCTCAAGCGGTTAAAGAAATGTTTGATATCGGAATCCATGTTCCAATTCATATGATTGGATTAGACATTACTCACAAATCAATCGTCACAACTAACGACTTAGAATTTATGAGAATGACTGGTGGAGATTTAGGACAACTACTATACGATATGATTCTTCCATATGTAAAATCATATTGGAAATTCAGTAAATATACCGGATGTGTTATTCATGACTTATTATGTGTTATTTACGCTATTGATCCGACAGTATGTCCAAAAGAATCAATTCATCACTCTCATTTAGAAGTCTCAACAACCGGTATAACAATTGGACAAACAGTTGTAGATATCGTTAATAGTTGGAAACAACCAAAAAATGCTTATGTACCTTTAGAAGTTGATTCTAATAAATACAAAGAAAAGTTTTTTGAAATTGTATTTGGAGAAGAAATTGCCAAAATGTATAGAAAGTATGTGACATCATGAGAAAAATAATAATTGATACCGATCCTGGTACAGACGATGCAATTGCCGTAATAGCAGCCAGTAAATATCAAGATTTTGAAATCTTAGGTATTACAACAGTTGCTGGTAATAAAGGAATTGACATAACAACAAATAACGCTTTAAAACTTGTTAAATTATTGAATATAAATTGTAAAGTATATCAAGGCGCAGAAAAAAGCCTTCTTGATCAAAGCCACTTAATGAATGAAGATGATAATAGTTCACATGGCGCTGATGGTCTTGGTGGCACCGTAAAATTAGATTATGACTTAAAAGATTTATCAGATAAACATGCTGTTGATTTTATTTTAGAGACGGTAAAAGCCAATCCTAATGAAATTGAACTATTAGTTATTGGTCCTGTAACAAACATTGCTTTAGCTATTCAGAAAGATTTAGAAACAATGAAAAAAGTTAAAGCTATCTATACAATGGGTGGCGGAGTTTACTCAGGTAATATGAATCCTGTTTGTGAATTCAACTACTGGTTCGATGGTCTTAGTACTAAAATGATGTTTGATTTAGGAAAACATGTAGAAGTTCATATGGTTGGATTAAATGTTACAAAACCATCATACTTCACAGCTAATGATTTTTGGTTCATAAGATTAGAAGGAAAAGAATTAGGAAAAATCATTTTTGATATCCAGACTTCCGTAATGAAAACATCAGGGTTACTAGAAGAAGGAATAGTCGGTAATATCATTCATGATTTATTAACAGTAATGTATATGATAGATAATTCTATTTTAAAAACAGTAAGAGCAAACGTCAGTATTGCTACAAATGATTTTATAGGACAAACAGTTGTTGATACTCACAGTGAAGTAACCAACGCCTTTGTAGCAGTCGATGTAGACATTAAGAAATACAAAGAATCATTTATTAATTTAGTTTTTAAAGAAGAAGTGGGACTTCTATATAAAAATCACGTCAAGAGTTAACATTCAGTATTAGTGTACTGAAAAAAAAAAAAAAGGAGNNTTCAGTATTAGTGTACTGAAAAAAAAAAAAAGGAGAGAACATTTTATGAAGAAATATTTTTCAACAATGACTTTAATCTTAATCCCTATCGCAATTGCTGTTAACGTAATTGGGGGACAATTAGCTAGCATCTTGAAATTACCTATGTATTTAGATATGATCGGTACAATCTTAGTTGCAGCTATTGCTGGACCAATCCCTGGTATGGTAACTGGTGCGGTAACAAACTTAATTTTAGGAATTTCATCTCCAACATGGATTCCTTATGCAATCGTTCAAATCGCTTGTGGTGCTGTAGCTGGTTATGCTGCATTAAAAGGTGCATTCAAGTCTTGGAAATGGACTGCATTAACAGCTGTAGGTATTTGGGCAGCTGCATTATTAACAGCAGTTCCAATTACAACTATTTTATTCGGTGGAATCGCTGGTGGCGGTGGAGGTTCAGTTATTACTGCTTTCTTCCTTACTACAGGTCAAGGGTTATGGCAATCAGTTACTACTAGTGCATTAATCACAGAAACTGTTGACAAATTCTTATCTACTTTCATTGTATTCTTCTTAATTAAAAGTATTCCTGCTTCAACTTTGGTTAAATTCCCACTTGGACCAATGTACGTTAAAGAAGACTAATAAATATTTATATATCAAAGAAATAAGGGTAATTGTTCAAGAGACTCAAAATTTGAGTCTCTTGAGTAATTGAAAGGAATATTATTATGGTAAAAAAAGGAATAATCTCAAAGATGTACCCCCTAACAAAATTATCAATAGCACTTACTATTGGAACCACATCATTAATCGTACGCGAATGGAGATTCGGGTATATTGTTGTAATGCCTCTAATGTTATTATTAGCATTAGTTGATAGAAGATTTAAGTCTTATTTTAAAAAGGTAATTTCAGTAATGGTTATCTTCTTCTTGTTCATCTTTTTAATTCAGGCATTTTTAATACCTTCTGGGGATGTTATATGGGAATGGAAATTTTTGATATTAACAGTTGGAGGTTTAGATAAAGCCTTGACTATTACTGCATCAATTGGTGTATTTTTAACAACACTACTTCTTGTATTTGAAACAACAAATATGAGTGATTTAATGGTTTCTTTACAAAAAACAGGAATGCCAAATGAGGCAGCTTATGTCTTTTTAGCTTCAATTCAAATGATTCCTGAAATGAGTAAAAGAACAAAAGTTATTATGCAGGCACAACGAGCACGCGGAATTGAAACTGAAGGAAATTTGATAGTAAGAACAAAAGCGTTTCTTCCTACATTGAGTCCATTAATCATATCTAGTATTACCGATATTGGTGATAAAGCAGCCACACTAGAAGCTAGAGCTTTTTCATCAAGTATTCCTAACACTTTTTTACGAGATTTAAATGCGAATTTCATCGATAAATTATTACCTGTTATCGTATTAATTATATGTATTTTATATATCCTGTGGACTTACGTTCCAGCAATAGGAGGTCTATTATGAATCCTGTATTAGAAATGAAAGATGTTCACTTCAAATATTTAATTGGTAAGGAAAAAGTTTTTGATGGTATTAGCCTTAAGATTTACGAAGGTGAATTTGTCGCAATTACTGGAAAAAACGGATCAGGAAAAACAACGTTATGTAATCTTTTAAGAGGCTTTATTCCTCATCTAAATCAAGGAACATTAAAAGGAGATATTCTTTTACGTGGAGAATCAATCCCCGATATGTCTTTAGGTGATCTTGCTGATAAAATTGGATATATATTCCAAAATCCTTTTATTCAAAATAGTGGGATTAAGGATACTGTATACGAGGAGATTGGATTTGGATTAGAGAATTTAGGAACTCCTCGAGATATAATGATTAAACGAATTGAAGAGACAATAAAACTACTAAAAATAGAAGATTTACAAGATAAGCACCCTGCGGAATTAAGTGGTGGACAAAGACAACGTGTTGCGATTGCTTCTATTATTGCAATGAATCCAAAAGTTTTAATAATTGATGAACCAACTTCGCAGTTAGATCCAAAAGGAACTGAAGAAATATTTGAAATAATCAAAATGTTAAAAGAGCAAAAGAAAACAATTATTTTAGTTGAACATAAAATTGATCAAGTAGCTGAATATGCTGATCGTATAATTATGCTTAATGATAAAAAAATTCTTTTTGATGGTTCAACTTCCGAAATTTTAGCTAATGAAGAAGTTATGAAATATGGAACAAACTTACCACAAGTGGCTAAACTAGGAATAAGATATAATAAAGAAGTAAAAAAATTAGAAAAAATACCAACCGTTTTAAAAGAGGCTGTTGCTATATTTAAAGGCTAGGTGGAATTATGGGAATCGTTATAAATAATGTAGTATTTGATTATCCGAATGGATTTTGTGCAATAGATGATGTTTCAATTAACATCGATCGCGGTGAAAAAATTGCTATCATCGGACAAAATGGTGCTGGTAAAACAACATTTGTTAAGATGATGAATAACTTACTAAGACCAAAAACAGGAACAGTTGTAATCGATGATATTGATTTAAGTGAACTAACAACTGCTCAAATATCTAAAAAAGTTGGCTATGTCTTCCAAAATCCTGGGGATCAGCTATTCAATAGAACTGTATACAATGAAATAGCTTATAACCCTCGTTATAACAAATTACCTGAATCAAAAATAAAAGAGTTAGTTGAAGATGCTGCTGCTTTATGTGGACTTACTAAGTATCTAAAAAACAATCCATATGATTTACCTTTTGGTATAAGAAAATTTGTTACTATTGCTTGTGTTATAGCAATGGGAAGTGAGTATATAATTTTAGATGAACCTACAGCAGGGCAAGACTTAATAGGTTTAAAATTACAAGGTAAAATTATTACTGAATTAATCAATAGAAATAAAACAGTAATTATCATTACTCATGATATGGAATTTGTAATAGATAATTTTGAACGTATTATCGTAATGGCTGATAAAAAAATCGTTACTGATTCAACATCACATGATGTTTTTTGGAATTTTGATGTACTAGAAAAAGCAAGTCTTAAACAACCAAGCATTAGTAAACTAGGGAACGAACTAGGAATTAAAGATATTGTCACTATTGATGAGTTCTTAGAAAAGATCAAATAAAAAAGTGAAAAAATATGCAATAGTTGTGCTAACTTTACTTACATTCGTTACTGTAGTAGAGTTTAGTATCGTAATGCCTTTAGGGCCACAGATAGCAGATAAATATAATGTATCAAGAAATAGTGTAACTTATTTGTTTGTAGGTTATACAATGATGGGATTATTAACGCCAATAATTGGATATTTAGCTGATAAATATGGATTAAAAAAGTTTATCTTAGTTAGTGTTGTTTTCTTCATTATTGGAACATTTATAAACTCATTCGTTATTACTAGTGTTGGATTCTTTATTGGGAGAAGTATTATTGGTCTAGGATTTTACGCAATGACAAGTTTAATAATTGTTTATTCTAGCAAAATAATACATTATGATCATCTCGGTATTGTAAGTGGAATATATAAATTTTCTTTTGCAGCAGCAATGTTTGCTGCTCCAATAATTGGTAGTTTTTATACCAAACACTTTGACATCTCAAAGTTATATCTTTCTTTATCAATTACATCAGTAGTATTACTACTAATGTTAATTCCCTTAAAAGAACTTAAAGGTGATAACGATATAAGTCTTCATGATGTAAAAATATTAGTTAAAAAAAGAGAAGTAATTCTTATGATTATAGCAACATTTATGCTAACAATCCCAAGTGTTTTCTTCTTCAATTATTTAAGTACTCATCTTCAAAATATTGGGTATTCTGTTGAAAGAGCAAGCACAATGTTTAGCATCGTAGCTGCTGGTTCAATATTTGCCGCTATAATTATCTTAATTAGTAGTGATAAAATTGGTAAATTACGTATGGCTCGCGCTGGAGTTATCATTTCAGCTGTTTCATTATTAGGATTTTTATTCAACGTTGATTACATAATTATAATCGCAGGAATAGCATTTGGTATAGGGTATGACACGGTATGGGGACTATTCTACCCTGTTGCCTCTAAAATGTATAAAACCGGTGTGAATAGTTACATCACTATCCTAAGTATGAGTATGGCATTAGCTGGTGTAATAACAAATATGACTGCTCCGATGGTTATGGAAAACTGGGGCTTCTCAGGAAACATGATAATCGCATTTACAGCTCTAGTGATTTGTTATATTACATATGTCATAGCCACCAATTCATTCAAAGAACAATTAAATTAAAGCATTTTAAAAGCAGTTCAAATGAACTGCTTTTTTATTATTCTAATAACTCCACTAATAAATCCATAAATCCTTCATAACTCATTTTAGTGCAAATATCATAATTATGTTTTCCACTTAACTTAATATTTTGTTGCCCGTAATATTCTGTATCATCATCTGTAATTTCACAGTAAACACTATGATATTCTTCAGCAATACTTGGATCAATGGCAATTGCGATTATACCAGCGTCACATACAACAAAACCATTAGTATTGTGAAGTTTTTTGCTTAATTCAATTAAGCTTGAATTAATATCAACACAAAACTTACCTAACTTATTTTCGATACCTAGTAATCTCTCAATTCCCTCATCATTTATATGAACACCATCTAAACATGTATCCCAAGGTAATTGAATAATCTTTATTCCTAGATTAGACACAATTTGAGCAGCATGAGCATCAACAAAATAATTAAATTCAGCATAATCAGTAATATTACCTTCACCCAATCCGTTGCCACCCATTAAGTATATTTTCTTTAATTTCTTCATGATTTCAATATCTTTATTAATAGCAAGGGCAATATTTGTTAAAGGACCAATCGCTATAAGCTCAATTTCACCAGGATTCTTACTAATAATATCTAGTAGAGCATCTACGGCGTTCGTTTCTTCTACTTGCTTTTTAGGAGTTGGAAGATTAATATCTCCCATACCATTTTTACCATGAGCAAACTCAGCAGTTACCAATTCTCTAAATAATGGTTTACTTGCTCCTTTATAGACTGGAACATCATAAGTATCAGCCATTTCAACAGAAATCAATGCATTTTTAACAGCTAAATCAAGTGGTACATTTCCTGCTACAACAGTAATTGCTTCCACATGTATTTCTTGTGACCTAAGCGCCATAATTATAGCAACAGCATCATCCGATGCTGTATCTGTATCAATAATAATTTTTCTCATTATATACCCACTCTCTACTACAATTATTATACTATAATCGTAGTTCAATTTAAATACCTATAATGCTCAAAAAAAAGAAATAACAAGAAAGTATATTGTTATTTCTTCTTCTATTATATATTAATCTACATCAATTATAATATCATTAGCAACCAATAAAGATGGATCTCCATATTCAGGAAACTCAAACTCACCAGTTCCTGCTCTCTCTAAATCTATTAACCATTGTCCTGAAACTTTCTTAGCAACAATTCCACCATTATTTGTAAGCAAGTACATGTTAACATCTAAACCACTAATATATACTGATAAATCAGTCCACAGTAGTTCCTCAGTTTCAGTGCAAGTAGTTTGTGCACAGTATAATTTGGCAGCGTTTGATACTGCTAAAGCATCATTTAATATTAATTGTTTTTCATCTACAACTATTTCAGCTAAAATAGTAGCCAGTGTTGCCTGACTTGGAAGAATTGATGATGGATAAACCGTGAATCCCCAAGTAACAGCTTCAATCTGTGCTTGATCATAAACACCGATATTATATGCATATCTAACTTCAACATACTCTCCTTGGTTTTCAACATATAATGCGCTCGCACACTGATTTGTCATACTATAATATGGCTCCGCGTAGTAATATAAACTTTCTTCATATAATTGAAAAATATCGAACAGAGTACAATTTGTAGCAACTGTGTAATCACGATAATAAATAGTATCCCCACCAATAGTGATTCCACTATCTACATAATCAAAATCAGCCGGATCATCGTTACATCCCGTTAAAAATATCGATAACATAAATAAAATTACAATCATAATTTTTTTCATTAAAAACCCTCCTTCTCTACCTAGTTTAATTATAGTTCTCTCAATACACAAAATCAATTAAATGCGTACAATTTCTTTTAGATGCTTCTTGAGTGATTTTTTTTAGCAAATTCGTTATAATACTTAATAGGTGATAAAGATGAAAAATAATAATAATTTTAACTGGAAATACTATATAACAACTCTTATTCCAAGTATTAAATCAGTATTTGTAAAACTACCCGCAATATATACAACTATAATTGTGGTTTATATTATTACAATATTCAATATTTCTTCTAATGAATATTTACTGTATGGTTCACTAGGATTAGGGATATTTTTAAAAATGATGTTTAAACTTTCTTCAAAAACAAAAATGTCAAAATCACTAATGATTACGATGTTATCAGATGTTTTAGTTGGACTAGGAGTAATCATTTTTACAGGATTCGCTATTGAAATCTCTGTCTTAATTTTAACTCTAGTTTATGTTCTTTACTATTCATTCATAATGACTGTCTCGTACTCTAGATTAAGTCTTACAACAGATTCTATGTTAAAAGACCTACAAAATAGACATGACAAGACTAGAAAAAAGAATATCAAGAAAAAGAAGAAAAAGAAATAATACTAATAAAAAAACTCTTAACAAATTTGTTAAGAGTTTTTGTTNNTTGAATACATCTAATAATTCTTGATTAACTTCCGCTTGAATAATATCACTATCTACTAAAATGTTATAAAAATCTTTTACTTTATCCACAAGTTCATCTCCCGCTACATACTTATATGTAACACGATCTAAAAATAATTCTACATCTTCACTTTTTGTTCTCATCATGTCAAATGCTAAATCCGAAGCCGCTTTCTTATTTTCATTAACCCAGTTAATTGCTTCTTTTAACTCTTCAGCAATTACAGCTACTATTTCTGGATAGTTTCTTACAAACTCTCCCTTAAATACAACACCGGCATTTGGGAACAACCCAAATCCTTTATTTATATCATTCCATATTTCACCATAAGGAATCTCTGAATATTCAATATTTCTTTTCTTTAAATTATTTATTGCGAAACTCGCTTCTGGTTCTCTAAGTAACAATGTATCTATCTTACCGTCTACAAAATCACGATACATTTCATTAGGACGACCAAAAGGTTTTCCGTATTTAAATGTATAATCATTTATGTTCTCATTTGAAGACTCAATTAAGTACTTAGTAATCTTGGCAGGTGGAGCATCTTCAAATAATGGAAGATATATGTCTTTTCCTTTTAAATCTGCAAATGATTTAGCTGATTTGTCTTTTGTTAAGATACTAAAATTATCCCAAACAAATACAGCAGGCATTTTGACATCTACACTTACTAGTTTAGTCGCCGTTATTACAGCAGTAAAGCTAATATCAGCTTTCTTATTAACAATCCAACCTAGATGTTTTTCTGTTTCTTCCCATATTTTAAGATTCTCAATCTTTACAACTTCTCGTAGTTTTTTAGATTGAAGTAATTTCATAATAATAGGATACCCTACCGGTGTTGCTGATTGAATAGTTATTGCTGGTTTATTTACATTTAAATCACTAGATTCATTAACCGAAGAGGCTTTTTTTGTAAAGTATACCCATACTTCATTAAGCTTCTTATTATCAATATCATAATCATAATCAAGTTCAACTAACATACTAATTAATGGATGAGGTACAAATGTTTGAATAAGGATAAATCCATCACCTTGTTTAAGCTCATAAGCTTTTTTCAAAATAATATCAAAAGGATCTTCCTTCATCATTCTAACATCTAGTTTTTCATATTGTTTTTTTATGCGTCTATCTATATCGTTATCATTATAAACAGATATAGTGTAACTTCTTATGTTCACTTTACTAACGTTGTATAAGTATCCTAAATTCTTAATAATATCTATTAAAGGAAGGCTTATTTCACTAATAACAAAATTTATCGCTTCTTTCGAATTTAGATCATTTAATAAAGCAATTGCTTTTTCTAACTCATTATTTTCTTCTAAAGATAAGCTAATATTTTCTTCAGGCAATTCCCAAGTAATTTTTGTTCCATAATCAATGTCTTTTTTCTCAATAATATTTATACAATTTGGGAACGACGCATTTAAATTATCTTCCAAGCCTAATATTCCATTTATATAATGAAGAATCTCACAAACAGATAACTTAGTCATTTTTGCAGCATCTGTAAATGTTGCGAATTTTGCTACAGTATTCCACATAATTGGATTATACAATCTTTCGAATTTTTTTGATAATTTTACAAGTTTATAATTTAATATTGGATACTGTTCAAGTGTTTTACGAATATTATCCGAGGCCTTAATAGGTTCCATATTTTCATCCAAAGTAACAGAAATAGCTCCAACCGGACAAATATCCAAAGCTTTTTGAGCATTTTTTTGTTCTTCTATAGTGCTTGGTTGCTTAACTACATATGCTTTTTTATCTTCAATATCATACACTTTTGGTGCAACTCTAAGACAAGCTTTACAATTTATACACTCTTCACTAACTAAAAATTTATTCATAATAACACTCCTCAAATGTTCAATTAATAATTTATAATTTTTTTGCTTACAACTCAATTTATGATATTTTAGATTGTTTGTCAACTATATTGCAAAAATTATAAATAAGGCATTTTATAGTGCCACTAATTTGATTAATAAAGTCAGTGAACCACTCCCACCACTTAACGAAAGTTTGAAGTGGGGGCCTCTTGGGTAATGCGAACT
>LGVE01079335.1_pt2 | contig 15197 bp, 10 predicted proteins | sample 469871 | NCBI WGS metagenome assembly LGVE01 (sample SAMN03893561, study PRJNA290197) | marine sediment metagenome | material: sediment; isolation source: combined push core samples #3730, #5133, and #5579 collected at Hydrate Ridge | place: Pacific Ocean: Hydrate Ridge | reverse complement strand
ATCTATGTGTATTGGCAGCTCGTAAAGATACCAAACTCACTTTTTTAATATAATTATGGTCCGTAAAGAAAATATTGACATTATAATCTTCAATAATTTGTGCAGTTGATATTATTTTTAAGTTTTCTTCATAAATTATTTCACTTTTTCTAGCTATATCGTATTTTTTCCCGATTTCTTTAAGTTCTCTGATAATAATTTTCTTTATTTCATTTTCGTTAGATGCGATCTTCTCATATGAATCTATTCTATCTCTTAAATCATCAACTTCACTAACTCTATCTAAGATATATTCTTTATTGATATTACGGAGCTTAATATTCGCGACGTATTCAGCCTGAATAATATCAATACTAAAAAACTCCATTAAATTTGGAATAACCTGATCATCACGATCTGAATTTCTAACTATTTCTATAGCTCTATCAATATTCAGAAGCACCTGCTTCAATCCTAAAGCCAGGTGTAACCTCTCCTGAAACTTCCTTATATCGTAAAGAAGGCCTCTTTTTATCGAATCCATCCTAAATTCCAGCCACTCATACAAAACGTCCTTAATGCCCAATACAACTGGCTCGTTTTTAACAACAATGTTAAAATTACAACTAAAACTATCTTCTAATGTAGTATCTTTAAATAATTTCGCCATAAGTTTCTCGTAATCAGTTCCTCTTTTTAAATCAAGGGTAATCTTCATACCATTTAAATCAGTTTCATCGCGTATGTCTGATACTTCTTTAATTTTACCCGCTTTAATTAAATCTATAACTTTTTCAATAATCGCCTCTATAGTAGTTGTATATGGAATTTCGTTGATTTCTATAATATTCTCTTTTTTGAAATATTCATATTTACCTCTGATTTTGAACGTACCTAAGCCAGTATCATATATTTGCTTAAATATGTCCTCATCATAGATAATTTTACCTCCCGTTGGAAAATCCGGGCCCTTTAGATAATCCACAACATCGATTTCTTTATCTTTAATATAAGCAATCGTTATCTCACATACTTCTTTCAAATTGAAACTGCAGATATTCGAAGCCATTCCCACCGCAATCCCCTTGTTAGGATTAACTAAAATACTTGGAAATCTAACAGGTAGCAATCTTGGCTCTTTCATGGTTCCATCATAGTTATCTACAAATTCAACGACATCTTTATCTATGTCTTTAAAAATATCCTCCGCAATTTTACAAAGTTTTGCTTCAGTATAACGCGATGCAGCAAAACTCATATCGCGAGAATAAACCTTACCAAAGTTACCCTTTGAGTCGATATATGGATGCAGCAAAGATTCATTTCCTCTGCTTAATCTAACTAAAGTAGTATAAATTGCCTGATCTCCATGAGGGTTTAGTTTCATCGTCTGACCTACAACGTTGGCAGATTTTGTTTTTGCACCCTTCAAAAGGTTCATTTTATACATTGTATATAATAATTTTCTATGACTTGGTTTGAATCCATCTATCTCAGGTAAAGCACGGGATAGGATTACACTCATTGCATAGGGCATATAATTAAATTCTAAAGTTTCGGTTATTTTTTGTTCTCTCATATTTTCCATTCTCATCACCTAATTCAAGTCTAGTAATTCTGTATACTGCGGTCCATTATCTTTAATAAATCTTTTCCGAGATAAAATATCATCTCCTAGAAGTGTTTCAAACATTATTTTTGTAGTTTTTGCATCATCTTCAGTTACTTTTATCACCCGTCTTGTTTCAGGATTCATGGTTGTCAACCATAGCATTTCAGGTTCATTTTCTCCTAAACCTTTCGATCGATGAATTTTATATTTTCGATCACCTAAATCTTTAATTATATTATTTTTTTCAACCTCATCATAAGCAAAATATGATTTATCTTTTGAAACTATTTCATAAAGTGGTGATTCAGCAATATATACCTTGCCCTCACTAATTAAAGATGGTGCCAAGCTATAAATCATTGTCAAAATCAGCGTCCTTATCTGAAATCCGTCAACATCGGCATCTGTTGTAATAATAACTTTGTCATATTGAAGACGCTCTATATCAAATAGATTAAAGTCTTTAGCATGTTTTGTTTTAATCTCAATCCCACAACCTAAAACTTTTACTAAATCCATAATAATATCACTTTTAAATATTTTTTCATAATCTGCTTTTAAAGTGTTCAGTATTTTACCACGCACAGGAATAATAGCCTGAAACTCGGCATTTCTAGCCATTTTACAAGCGCCTAAAGCCGAATCCCCTTCCACTATAAAAAGTTCACGTCTATCGATGTCTTTTGTACGACAATCAACAAATTTTTTCACCTTATTTACAATATCGTTTTTCACACTCAATTTTTTCTTTAAACTCTGACGCGTTATTTCAGCCTTTTCCCTACTTCGTTTATTTACAAGAATTTGGTTTATAATTTTTTCGGTATCTTTTTTATTTTCTATAAAGTAGATTTCTAGTTTTTCCCTAATTAGATCAGTCATGAATGATTGGATGAATTTATTGGTTATTGATTTTTTTGTTTGATTTTCATAACTTGTTGTAGTTGAAAAAGAATTGGAAATTAAAATCAAACTATCTTCAATGTCTACAAATGTAATTTTTTTCTCGTTTTTAGTATATTTATTCATACTCTTAATCTGTTTGTCGATCTCATACACCAAGGCGCTTTTAACCGCCTTGTCAGGTGAGCCGCCGTGCTCCAAAAAACTAGAGTTATGAAAATACAATAGCGCTTTATTTTCATTATTAAATGTCATTGAAAGTTCGACTTTTACCTTATATTCTGGTTTATCTTCACGGTCCTTACCTCTACCCACACCTTCAATTTTAATTATTTTACTGAATTCTTTTCCCTCGCTTAACTCATCAATATAATCTTCTATACCATTTTCATACAAGAATACTTCTTCATAGTTATTAAGCTCATCTTTATAAATAAATTTGATGCCCTTATTGACAATTGACTGTTTTTTCATTACGTCGATAAAATAGTCAGAACTGACATCTATATCAGTAAATACATCCAAGTCAGGCCTCCAAGTAATTTTACTACCGATTTTCCTGTTTTTATCTACTTTTTTCTTTTTTAGATCATCTACATTATAACCCTTTTCAAAATTGATAGTATATTCATATCCATCTCTTACAACAACTACATTCATATACTCCGAACTATATTGAGTAGCACATAAACCCAAACCATTAAGCCCCAAACTATATTCATAGTTTTCAGCATTATTTGTATTATATTTTCCACCAGCATAAAGTTCACAAAAAACTAATTCCCAGTTATATTTTTCCTCTTTTTTGTTATATTCAACAGGGATTCCTCTACCATTATCAATTACGCTAATCGATAAATCGGCATGTCGAATCAATGTGATTTCATTCCCGTAACCTTCTCTTGCTTCATCTATTGAATTTGATAGTATTTCAAATGTCGAATGCTGACATCCTTCTATACCATCAGATCCAAATATTACAGCCGGGCGCTTTCTAACACGGTCAGCACCTTTTAAGGCTGTTATACTTTCATTATTGTACTTTGTTGCCACGACGATCACCTCTCTTATATGATAACATATGTTCTACTTCAATAAAATAGTTAACTATTTCCATAATATGTGTTATCTTAATATAATAACAAACTATTAAGGATGGTTACAATGAAGAAAATACCAAAGATTTTAACTTTAATCAACATATTTATTTTAGTAGTCAGTATCATTACAGTAATTATTATTAAATTGCCACTGTGGCTAGGACTATTTTTTGCTATTATTTCTATGACTATCACTCTTTTTAAATATGAGTATACATATAAACAAATTGCAAGTAAATCTCTTGAAAATATTAAATTGGTAAGTAGGGTTCTAATACTATTGTCATTGATTTCGCTACTTATTCCTCTTTTAATTGAAATAGGTTGTCTGCCTAATTTTATTTTTTATTCGATAGAGAAAATATCATCTTTTAATATTGTCCTTTTTGCATTTTTATTATCATTAATACTTTCGATGATTCTCGGTACAGCTATAGGCACTTTAACAATATTGGTTCCTCTGTTTCTTAGTATTAGTTATAATCTATCCATTCCTGTTGAATTTGTTGTCGGCGCTTTAGTTTCCGGAGCTTATTTTGGGGATAGAGCATCTCCCCTCTCTTCAAGTGCTCATTTAACTGCTTTAGTGACTAAAACATCAGTAAAAAAGAACATTCGGTTAATGATTGTCAGCTCAATCATACCTTTTATAATATCGGTATTGCTCTATAATTGGCTAGGAAAACCATTTATCGTAAATGATTCTGCAAATATCGAAGGATTAAAACTAGCATTGAGTAAAATTTATATTATCAGTCCGATGTATATTTTACCTATACTGCTTTTAATTGGATTAATCACTTTTAGAATGCCAATTATTCATTCTATAGTTGTTGTCTATGCGGTTTCTTTTGTAATATACTTGTCGCAAGGATTCGATTTTGCTCATTATATTTCTATAAGTCTTAATGGATTTTCTACTGAAAATATATATTTAAATAACATTTTAAAAAGTTCTGGATTTTTTCAAATGGTTGATGTACTTCTAGTAATCATTGCTTCAGCAATATTAAATAGTTTATTTGAAGTATCAGGTATGCTGGATGATATTATAAAACCATTTCTAAAAAACATCAAAACCTATTCTCAATTGACTCGCAAGGCGGCAATTCTAAGTATTGTTTTATCAATTTTAACTTGTAATCAAACACTTACATCGATCGTTACCGGTAAATATTTAAATAAATATTATGATGATCTCAATATAAAAAGAAATTACCTGGCTAAAACTATTGGAGACACCGGTTTAAATATTGTTGGAATTATTCCATGGAATGTAAATGGACTATTAGTAGCGACGCTTACGGGAGTCCCCACTATAATATATTTTAAATATGCATTCTTCACTTTGCTTCTGCCACTATTTTCAATGATAATCCATCCTATAATTCGCAACGATATTGCAAAGTAATTGCATTATATGATTATTTTTTAACAATCTTTATCGTTTACTATTCTATTTTCTATTTAATAATGCTATTATTTAGTAAAGGAGAGTGAAACTATGAAAATTGTTAAGGATATGACTGTTACAGAAGTATTAAAAATGGATCGTGCACTCGCTAATATATTTATTAAGCATAATTTGAAATGTCTTGGTTGTCCATCTGCAGCTCTTGAATCAATAGAACAGGTCTCAACTGTTCATAGAATTAATCTTGAAGATTTATTAGAAGATTTAAACGAAAACTATCAAGGTAATTAATATAAATCAAGCACCCAATTTGGGTGCTTGTTAATTAAATTCAAATACACTACCTGTATTATTTTCAAAAAATTCATTCGGCATTTCCTTTTTCAATAAATTTATCGCCCTATCTCCAGTACAATGCGAAACTCCAATTTTCTTAATTCCTAGTTCTTTAAATATTTCTATAGTATCCATAATTCTTTTACCCGAAGCATTTCTTAAATGAGTGCCTCCAATAACCGCTAAAATCGGCTCAGAAAATAATTTCTTGACAGTCGTAATAATATTTCTGATACCAGGGTGTGAACAACCCACTAAAACAACAAGCCCCTTTTCACCTTTAATGACTACCGAAATTTCATCATTAAACAAATCTACAATATTCTTTCCATTTTCTTTAATATAAAATCGTTCATTAGTCTCTTCAAGAAAAGTTCTTTCAAAATTCGTAACGATATAGATATTCTCAGAAACTTCTGTAATAGAATTTTTTATCAGATTTATATCAACTCCATTACTCTCTAAATAATCTCTATTGAAATCATTCCCTATATATTTGCTTATTTCATCTACAATTTTAAATTTTTCATCAAAAAAACATGATGAAACATAAAATTGAAGATTATTGTTAATTTTTTCAACAAATGATTTTACACCACCAGAATGATCATAATGTCCATGACTGATAATCATTTTTCTTGCGTTTGATAAATCTATACCCATTAATTGTGCATTTTTAATAAAGGCATCACTTTGTCCAGTATCAAAAACAACGCTCTCATTTGGTGTCTCTATAATAAACGATAGACCGTGTTCTGTATAATATGGTGTACCCTCTTCTTTTTTATTTTCTAATAATGTAGTAATTCTATAGTTCATAATATTATCACACTTTCTTTATTATCAAAATTTTCCTTATATCAAGTTCAGAAATCAACATTCCCAAAAGTATAAGAGATGCCCCTAGAATACCTCTTGCACCTAAAATTTCACCCACTAACAAGTAACCAAACATTGCTGCAAAAACTGGCTCATTGGCATATATTAAAGCCGTATGAGTACTCGTAGTATGTTGCTGGGCAATGGTTTGTGCAATAAACGCCAACGAAGTGCAAAACACACCTAAAAACAACATGCTTAACCAACTGTTTATAGAAAAATTTAACGATGGTGTCTCGAACATTATAGAAGCCATCCAACTTAATACAGCAACTGTACCTATTTGCATAATGGCAAATTGAATGGATTCAGTTTTTACCGTATAATATCCCACTAAAATAATATGCATCGCAAATGCAATAGATGCTATTAGAGTCAAAACATCACCGATATTTAACCCGTCGATATCATTCAACGTTAAAAACCCCAGACCGATAGTAGCCACTATCACGCCAAATACAACTTCTCTTCTCATCCGTTCTTTAAAGATAACCACAGCCAATACGGGCACCAATACAACAGCCATGCCTGTTATAAAAGCTGAATTTGATATTGTTGTATAAAGTAATCCGATAGTTTGAATAGCAAAACCCAAAAACAAGGTAGTTCCTACAATAAAACCATACTTTATCATTTTCCAGTCAAGTTTAAACATTTTTTTATAGAATATTAGTGATGACAATATAAATCCTATCGAAAATCTTACTGCAAGAAAATTAAAAACTTCAATATTTCTTATCGTGTTTTGAGTCAATAAATATGATATTCCCCAAGTAAGTGTTACAAATATTAGTGCAATATCAGCCTTGATTTTTGAATTCATACATATCCCCCACTTTTTTATTATGCATCTTGTTTTATCAGAATTTAAGATGATCTCTATATTCACCTCATATTGAAGTAATGATATATTTTTACTTCATGTTGTGAACATATGCTAAAACTATTATTCAAAGTGTTATATTAAATTTATCATATTTGGACGGTGGTTTATATGAATATAGGTGAAAAAATTAGATATTTACGAGAAGTTAACAATGTTAGTCAAGAAAAACTAAGTAAATTATTGAACGTCGCACAGCAAACTGTCTCTCAATATGAGACAAATCGCAGAAATGTGCCATTGGAAGCATTTGAAATACTTGCAAAATATTTTAATGTTTCTATCGATTATCTATTTAGCTATAATGGCGACACCTCAAACGAAAACATATTAATGATAAAAGTCGATGATCCAATTATTCGTGAAAAAATTGAAGATTATGCTCAATATGTAATTGATAAGAATAAAAAAGAAAAGAAGAAAATTGAAAGAAATCCAAAATGACTATATAAAAATATCATTTCAAGATGACTTGGTATATTATCATTTGCAATCATTAAGACCATTATTGAGATCATACTTCAACGCATACTCTTCCTTAGAATTCGACGATGCATTTAATGAACTATATATTCAAATTCATATTAGCATTCACAATCTAAAANNAAAAGAAACAAGATTTGAAATACCACTTAACGATTATATACCGACTGAAGATTTTTCAATAAATGTTTTACGACAAAGATGTATAGAAAATGTTCTTAATACTTTAAAAGATATTGAAAAACAAATTATTATAGATAATCTCATCTACGATATACCTTTATTGGAAATAGCTAAAAAACATAATCTTTCTTATGCAAACATTAGAATAATAAAGCATCGTGCTTTAAAAAAAATAAAGTTTTCAGCTAAACTAACCTCTCAAAATTAAATTGGGAGGTTAATTCATTTTATACTCTCTAATATATATCTCTTTTCTAAACAATAATCTTCTCACATCGATAACGATTTCATATATCGTCTTCTTGAAAACTGGATTGATATATATTTTAATACCATCGACATTAATAGCTAGAAAATCTATCTGACTCTTTCCACTTCTAACAGAAGGGATTACACTTGCACTTCAGCACATACCCGAAGAATTATTATCAATGATCAGCTCTTCAATAGAAATTTCCAGATAAGTGTTTTTTAACTTTTTCCGTTAATATTATATTCATTTTCCCATCACCTTAAGATATTATAACATTGAAGAAGCCCTCATTCGAGGGCTTTTCCATATAAAACTTAATTAATATCCATCATTCTGCCAGTAATAGCAGCTTTAGCGAAGCCTGTATTTGCCATGTAGTCAATTAAGACTTCATCCATAGCACCATATTCAGCAACGACATTTTTGCCTTTAAACATTGTATATCCGTCGCCACCTGCAACTAAGAAATCATTAGTTGCCATAGTGTATGTTGCTGTTTCATTAATCAAAACACCATTTACAAGTATTTCTACAACTCTGCTACCTGCTTCTTTTGTAGAGTCAAATTTTACTGTCATTCCTGCAACATGTGGGAATGCTCCCTTAGCTTCAGGATAATCAGTAATACCATTTTCAATAGCAGCTATAACATCCGCTCCTGTCAATTCGATGACTCTCACAGTATTGCCAAATGGTAGAACTGTCAATACTTCACCTTTAGTAACATCACCAATATCAATTGAAGTTCTAATTCCACCACCATTACTAAGTGCTAAATCAGCACCACTGATATCAAGCAATGCTTCAGTAAGCATATTTCCTAAATTAGTCTCACCAGTTCTTACAAACTCTCTTTCGCCAATCAATTCAATTGGGCTGTATGCAACAACTTCATTTTCTATAACTGCATTAAGAGCTTTAAGTTCATTGACTAAATTTAGAATTTCTTGATCTTCAGCTCCTTCAGCAGATTCAGACTTGTCATATTGATATGCGTCAACTTCAACTACTTCTCCGCCTTCGATATCAAATTTAACAACACCTACATTCTTAGATTTTTCTCCCGCTTGAACGATTAATGTTCCATTGACAACAAGACCGTAATCTAAATCTGTATGGCTGTGTCCATCAACAATCAAGTCGATTCCTTCAACATTTTCAGCTAACAGCATACTAGAAACATCGCCTTCTACTCCCAAGTGAGTCAAAGCGATAATTACATCTACTTGACTTTCCAACTCAGCTACCATTTCAGCAGCTACAACACTTGGATCTTCAAATACTATACCCACTGTATTGTCAGGATGTGATTTATAAGTAGTTTCAGGAGTTGCAAGTCCGAAAATACCTACTGAAAAATCATCAAATTCTTTGATAATATAATCTTCCATGAAATCAGTATCATCGTCATACTTGACATTAGCTGCAAGAATTGGAAATTCAAGCATTGCTTCTAGTTCTAATAATCGTTCAGAACCGTAGTCGAATTCATGATTACCAGCTACCATCACATCATATCCAAGTGCATTCATAATATCAACGCCATATTCACCTTTTGATAGCGTCACTAAATTATTTCCTTGTAACGCATCACCAGCATCAATAAATAGAGTGTTAGTGTTTTCTGCTTTTACTGCATCGACATAAGCTCCAATTTTAGCAGCTCCCATTCCATCATATTTACCTTCTACATAAAAACCATGAATATCGTTAGTGTGAACTATTGTAAGTTCATATTCATCATTGAAGTAACCATCTTCAACTAAATCTCCAATATTAACGGCACTTACATTAGGTGTTCTTCCATCTTCAGATGTAGGAATACTTATTTCACCGTCAATAACCATTTGATAAACTTCATCCTTAAGTGAATGCTCAAAATCAGTTCCTACGATTTCCCAGTTTTGAACTAGATCAGGAGTTGCAAGACCAGCTTTTTCTTCCGTAATATACTTGATAATCAGGTCTCTAATCCTTCCGGCATCTTGCATTTCTGTATAAGAATCATAATACTTGTCTTCCGGTGTAACTAAACCCAACCCCAATAAAGTTCCAAATCTATAGTTGTTTACTGATAACTTGTAAACTTGACTATCTACAATTCCTAAACTATTTAAAGTTAAATTCTTGATTCTATCTCCAGGTTCTTCTGAAATATCAATTTCATAATCTACACCTGCAAACATATCATAGTTGTATCCTCTAATATTTTCATTGAAACTGACAGTTAAATCTCCTGGTTGATAAGTATTGAAGTAACTTGCAGACCATTCCATATAAGCCTTCAAATTCTCACCTGTGATATTAACTCCCATTAAAGTATTTGGATATTTATAAATATATGCAACATCCTTTTTCTTAAAGTCGCCAGCAACTAAATTCATACTATTTGTGAATGTTGCCGCAGAAGAAATATCTGCACCTGAATAGAACATTTGAACATCATTGATCAAATCTATCAAAGCAGTATCTTCAACTTGTGATGTCGGCATAGTAGTAACATTGCTTTCACCAGTAATATAGTCTACTCGTTCGATGAAATCAGCTGTTACTTCCCCGACAATTGTGTTTGCATCAGCAACTGATTCGTCATGTACATACTCAAATACAGCAGCCATATCAGCATCTTCTTCGACACCATATGTTTCTAAGTTATTTGTCACTATACTATCAATTGTCCATTCGCCGTCTTTCTGGATTACAGAAATATCTGCTTTTGCCAATGCCCAGCCGTATTTACCCGGTTCAATCAACTTAACGCCATTAACTTCTACGTTATTAATCTTTGAATGAGCATGAGCCATAAATATAACATCGAATTCTGGACAAGCTTCAGCTATTGCCTCCGCTCCCTCATATCCATGTTCTCCGTCTTGGCCTAGATGGAATGAGCCAATAAGAACATCGTATTTTCCTTCTAATTCTTGAACAACTTTTTCAGCTTCTGCAACAGTAGGTGTAAAAGTCAAACCTTCAAAATGGCTTGGTGCTGCAGCTTCCCAAATTGGAACATATGGAGTTGTCAAACCAACAACAGCTACTTTAACACCCTCGAAATCGAAGATTTCATATGGTTCAACATATCGTGTTCCATCTTCTTTGTAAATATTTCCTGCAAGAGCTGTCCCTTCAAAATTCTCGATACAATCATCTGTAAAAGATTTTTCGAAGTTGAACTGATGATTACCAAGAGTCCATAAATCATAATCCATATAATTTACAGCTTTAATCATTGAATGAATCGGATCATCATTAAATAACTCCGCACTATTATCCTGAGTTAAATCTCCTGAATCCATCAAGATAACATTGTCGTTATTTGCTCTTTCCTCTTTTACCAGTGTTTGAATCTTTAAAAGTCCCGCATCTGAATCTATTGAGTCTATCGCGTATTCATATGCAAAAATTCTTCCGTGCATATCAGCAGTTGCAAGTGCTGTAATCTTTACAGCATCGTCTGGAATTTCTAAAGTATCCCCTGCGTAAATCAAATGAGGATTTTCCAAATTATTATACTCTGCTAAATATTCCCAATCCAAATCGTACTTCTCAGCAATCTTCCAAAGCATATCTCCCCATTCAATCTGGTATGTCTCTGCAAAGACTGAACCAAATGAAAATGATGAAAGCAACATCATTATTGCAATCAACAAACTCAATTTTCTAGATTTTCTCACTACTTATTCCCCCTCTTCTTTAATAAACCGCTTTATTCCATCATTTTAAATATACCTAATTTAGTTACTCTCTAAACAACATATTATTATTACATTTTTTACAATATTTATGCAAAAAAACAAGATGTTAGAAAACATCTTGTTTTAACCTGTTATTTTTTCATAATTTCATCAACTAATTCAATCGCCTTGGTAATACGCTCTATATAACTTCCTCCAATAGCATGATATTCAATATTTCGATCATCCAGCATCTTTTTTAATTTATTATTATTCTGTATACGTTTTTCTTCATCCCCGTAAGTTCTATAACCATCTGTTATCCATTCAATATCCGGTTCTAGATAAATCCATAAATCATAATGATCTCTTTCAGCTATGATATCGAGAAGCGGATCTTTTCCCACCAGCAATTCTGAAAAATATTGGGTTACAATAATTTCNNAATAAAATTTTATTTGAGTAATTAATTTCTTTAAATTCAGCCATTTTATGACCATATGCTATGATACGAAATAAATCAGGTGTAAATATTCCATCATATCCACCCATTTTTTCACAAAGTGCCCTTCCATATTCCTCAACATAATTTGTATTGTATAGTTTGGCAAGATGTTTAGTAAGTGTTGATTTACCTGAGCTTTCTGTTCCGACAATAACAATTTTCTTAACAAAATACGGCCTTACAACAGTAGGTATATTCTCCCAATGATTAAATATTCCTTCTTTTCTAATTTGTGTTGAAGATATCGAGAATTTTTTCAAATCATAGTGCTCGATTAAACTTTCTATTCCAGAATATTTTTCCTTGATATGATTATAATAATTCAAATCTGTATGAAAAAGACGATCAATCTTTTTCCCGATTGTCTTAAATATCTTTTCGGTATTACCGGAAAAATCCAACTTGCCATTTTCTAGTACTTCCTCTTTAATTTTTATAATTTTAGTGTTTTTTACATCTTTAGTAAGTTGAGTTATCCATCTTGTTCTAATTTCATGTTCAATATATTTAAAATTATCATTCTCACACATTTCGCGATCAATTTCTTCATTGTAGATAACCACTACAAATAATTCATCACACATATATATGGTTTTTAAAATTGCATTAACATGCCCCATATGCATCGGTAGGTATTTTCCAATAATTAATCCGGTCATATCGCACTCCTTCACTAAGTGTTATTTGTAAGTAATATTATACCATATCACAAATTAAATTCTTTATTGTTATTGAATTTTTCATTATATATTTATATAATGTTAACATATACTGTAAATTATATGAGAGGAGCTATATTATGGATATATTTATTGCTAGACAACCAATTTTCAATACCAGATTAGAGATTTACGGTTACGAATTATTTTATCGTAACAATTTAAATAATGAAGCCAATTTCAACGATGGAAATGTTGCTAGTTCAAGTGTAATTGTAAATAGTTTAATGCTATTAGGTCTTGAAAACATTTCTGATAATAAATTGTCTTTTATAAATTTTACTGAGAATTTGATTAAAGAAGAAGCGCCTACAATTTTTAGCCCTGAATCATTGTTTGTGGAAATCCTAGAAGATATCAAGCCTACTGAAAGTTTTATTGAAGCCTGTATTCATCTTAAAAACCAAGGTTATAAATTTGCTTTAGATGATTATATACTAAACAATTACAATGAATCGCTTCTAAAAATAATCGATATTGTAAAAGTCGACTTTCTTCAAACAACAAAAGATGAACGGATTAAAATTGCAAAACAACTTAAACCTTTCAATGTAAAAATGTTGGCTGAAAAAGTAGAAACGTATGATGAATTTGAAGAAGCAAAAGAATTTGGATATACGTATTTTCAAGGTTACTTTTTTCAAAGACCTCAAGTTATTGAAAACAAAGAAATTGAAGAATCCTTTCAAACATATATTAGAATACTAAAAGAACTAAATAAATCAATTCCAGAATTTTCAAGCATTACACAAGTTATTGAAACCGACGTTTCCTTAGCTTATAAGGTCTTGAAACTTGTTAATTCACCTGCATTTTCTGCAAGAAGCCGTGTTACATCTCTTAATCAAGCACTTGTAAGATTGGGTTTTAGAGAAATTAGAAAAGTAGTATCGATATTGATGCTGAGGAATATCAATCCAGATAAACCAACTGAGCTTGTACGAACTTCTTTAGTCAGGGCAAAACTTGCTGAGTATATCTCTATTGCCATGGATAATAAGAAACGATCATCAGAATATTTTTTTTTAGGATTATTTTCAACAATTGATGCATTGATGGATCAACCCATGGAAAAAATCATGACCGATTTACCTTTAGAGGCCGATTTAAAAGATGCATTGATAGGTAATAAAAATATATTTAAAGATGTTCTCGATATAATAAAACTTTATGAAAGAGGTTATTGGGAAGTCGTTGCTAGAAGAAGTAAAGCCATCGGACTCGATGACCGTGTGATTCCAACTCTATATTTGGATGCATTAACATGGAGTAACCAGGCAATGAGCGATATTTAAATATTAACTATAGTGCAAAAAGCACTCTCAAAATCGAGAGTGCTTTTATTAATATACTAATCGATCTTTTCAATTCTCACTGCACTGACTTTCAATTCTGGTATATTGCTTATTGGATCAATTGCTGAATTTGTAATAACATTTGCTCCGTTTGAATAATGAAACGGCATAAATACAACTTCATTTTCAATAATGTCTGTTATTTTTGCTTTAGTCTCAATCACACCACGTCTTGATGTAATTTTTACCTTATCACCATCGTTAACAGATAAAGACTCAGCAGTTTCAGGAGAAATCTCAACATAGCTCTCTGGAGCCATTATATCTAGTCCGCTAACCCGCTTAGTCATGGTTCTCGTATGATATTGATATAATATTCTTCCTGTAGTCATTAGCAGCGGATATTCTTCATCCGGTAACTCTGCAGCTTCAATATGTTCTGAAGGTTTGAATATTCCAAGTCCTCTTGCAAACTTATCTTTATGAAGATACTTCGTTCCAGGATGGTCTTTAGTTGGGCATGGCCACTGCACACCTTGATTGTCAGATAGCCTTTCATAGTTCATACCCGCATATTGTGGAGTTACAGATGCCAATTCATCAAAAACATCAGATGCAGTTTTATATGAACTTTCATATCCAAATTTATCAATAAGCTCTGCGAATATCATCCAGTCCGGTTTTGCCACTCCTGGAGCTTGAACTGCTTTTCTAACTCTTTGTACTCTTCTTTCTGTGTTGGTAAAGGTTCCTTCCTTTTCTGCAAAGCACGCAGCAGGCAAAACAACATCTGCAAGTTCTGTTGTTTCAGTCATAAATATATCTTGAGAGACTATAAACTCTAATTCATTTAATGCTTTTTCTATATGCTTTGTATCTGGATCTGAAACCATCGGATTCTCACCAAATATATATAGCATCTTTAATTTTCCATCTAAAGCCGAGTCCATCATTTTAGGAAGTGTCAACCCAGCCT
>LGVE01183182.1_pt1 | contig 15263 bp, 9 predicted proteins | sample 469871 | NCBI WGS metagenome assembly LGVE01 (sample SAMN03893561, study PRJNA290197) | marine sediment metagenome | material: sediment; isolation source: combined push core samples #3730, #5133, and #5579 collected at Hydrate Ridge | place: Pacific Ocean: Hydrate Ridge | reverse complement strand
TATTATCCTGAAGGTCATAAAAAATATTTAGATAAAGATGGAGAAAGAGTAGTAGTAAACATCCCGAATCAACTTTTATTTACGGCAAATCCGGAAGGGTCAGGTTTCATACGAGTTCGAGATGAGTACGTTAGACCAACTAAATACGGTAAAATAATAGTTGATAAAATAGAAACGCTTAGAAGCGGAAAAACACATACTAGACGTATAGCATTTGTTCAAGCAAATATGTCTGATAATAAATATTTAAATGATGATTATGAATTACAATTTTCAGGTATGACAGATGCAGAGATAGCTAAAAATGTTGATGGAGATTGGGAAATTTCTGATAGTAATTTCTTTAGACATTTTGATTATGATATACATGTATTAAAAGATATTACTGAATTATATGAAGAAAATGAACTAGATTCTATTCCTTTTGATATGGAATTTCCTACTTATTGGAAATGTTATGGAGCATTAGACTGGGGTTATTATCCTGATTATGCTGCATTATCAGTATATTTTGTTGGAGATAATAATGTAGTTAAAAGACGTGAATTTAAATGGAATAGTAAAACAATAACTCAAGCTGCTGAATATATTTTAGAATTGCAAGTTAAACATAATTTTAAAATGAGAATGATGGCTATACCACATGATATGGCTAAACAAGGTGAAACATATATTAATACTAAAGGTGAATTTTTAGGTGAAACTAAAGAAAAAGTATTAAAACATTATGGAATACCAACATTAGTTACTAGAAGCAGTAGAGAAGATGGATGGGAAAAAGTCCATGATTTAATGTATTTTAAAAAAGATAATGGTAAACCAATTTGGAGAGTTCATCATAGTTGTAAAATGTCAATAGCTCAATTCCAAACTCTATCAAGAGATGAACATAAAACACAAGATATTACAAATGGTCAAGAAGATCATTTTGCGGATTCTGATAGATATTTCGCAGTTATGTATAACAGATATATAAGTCATACAAAAAAACTTCAAAGCCAAATGTCTTTTAGAGATAGAGTAATAGCTAGTGAAATGAAAAAAAGAAGTAGATTTGTAAAATATGATGTAGCACATAATTAAACTATTATACTACAATTATAAACATTGACTTTGAATAAATAAAATGATAAATTAAATATAAGGAGAGTGATTATTTTTATGAATGATGTTGTAATGATTAAGAAACACAATTTAGGAACTAAAACGTCTGTATATGGGGTTCATGTTTACGGATGTAATCATTGTATTGCGCCTTACGGAGAACAGATGTTAAGAAAACGTGGTTTCCATATGACTGATGATGAAATAAAAGATATGTTACATAACCTTCCAAAAGAGTTTAAACCATATGTTAGGTTTATATCTGATGAGAGTAAAGCTAAACATTATGAAGAAAATAAAATAGAAAAAGTTAAAGAAATAATTGAAGTCAAAGAGGAAATTAAGAAAGAGATTGAAAAAGTAGAAGAAAAAATTCAAGATATAGGTGTTGGAACAGCTCAAACTATTTTAGATACTGACTACTCTGAATTTGATGATGATAAATTATATAAATTTAAAATAGAATTAAAAGCATATGCCAAAGAGCAAGGAATTAAGATTCATCCAGCTTTGAAAGATATTGCTAAAATAATAGAAAAAATTAAAGGTTAATTTATGTTAGAATTATATATCGTAATAGGAATACTAATTTTAATTATTTTTAGCTTATTTATTATGTTGATTAAATTATTTAAAATAAATGAAGAAAAAGAAACTAAGCATCATACAAGATTTTTAGTTATGGATACGCACAATAGATCAGAAAAAAGATATTTAACATTATTACTATTAGAAGCTAAAGGTGTAAATACAGGTGTAAATACTACAGCTAATTTATATAAACAATATATCGAAGAACATAAACTCTTAGATGAAGTTGAAAAATTCTCTAAGGAAAAAGTAGAAAAAGCTAAACAAGGTATTAAAGAAAAGTAGAATAAAAATGTAAAGCAGGTGATTTAAATGGGTATAGATATTACTAAAGATATTGTTACACAAGTAAAAGAGCGCTATGAAAAATCTGCACAAGATAAAAGACTATTCATTGAAGATATACTCTTAAATCAACAATATATAAGAGGTCGTCAAAATTCTTTCTTTGATTCTAAAGGTGCATTTTATCAAGATAGATTAGAAGCTAGTGGTGAAGAAACTATTGAATCATTTAATAGAATGTTGCCTATATTTAATAAAAGGATACAAATTCTTAGCAGAAATATGCCTGATGTTAAAACCAGACCTGTTTCTAACCAAATTAATATAGATCAAAAATCTAAAATAACAAACGCTTTAATTGATAAAATTAAACGTGATAATAATTTTAAAGCAAAATATGGTTCGTTTATTAAAAAAATAGAAACATATTCAATGGCATTTTATAAAATAATTTATGATTATAGAATTGGAGATTTACAAAAATTAGAAATTAAACGTAATTTAGACTCTGGTAAAAAAAGAAAAATGTATAATGAAGATAATGCTAAATTAATTGTTAAAATGATTAAATCTGGTGGTATTGATATTTATGTTGGTAGTTCTCTTGAGTTCTATCAAGAAAATATTAGATCATCAAGTTTAGAAGAAAATGAATATATTATACACGCTAAGGCTTATCATATAGATGATATAAAAAAAGCATTTGGTGTTAAAGTTAATGCTGAACAAATTGATTCTTTAACTAAACAAAGTACTGGCAAAGGTGTTTCTTCAGCTAGATTTAATAATGATACACAAACAGATATTAATTTAAAAAATCATGCTATGGTTATTGAATATTATGAACGACCAACTAAAAATAATCCTAATGGTAGAAAAATAATTATCGCTGGTGATAAACTAATTTACCAAGATAAACTTCCATATAGATGTGGTATTAATGGAACATTTGATTATAACTTTGTTATAGCTCAACAAAATCCTCAAGAAGGATTAATATATGGAGAAAATGTTTACACACAATTAAGACCGATCCAAAGAAGATATAATAGTAATCGTAATTTAATAAAACAATTTATTAAACGTAAAGCTATTGGAACTATTATGTCGCCTCAAGATGCTTTAGAAGATACTGGAGTTATTACTAATAAATTAGGTAATATTATTGAATATAATCCAATGTATGGTGAGCCTCACGAACTTAAAATGGGTGATTTACCTTCAGATATTTGGAATGAAATTAATCAATGTGAAATAGAGTTTATTGATATTAGTGGTGTTCATACTACTTCTGGTCAAACTCAATCTAATATCCGTTCTGGTGAACAAATGCAAATTCTTAATCAAAGTGATGAGAACTCTGTTGGTGTAACTGTTGGAAGTATTATTAAAGCGCATGAAGAATTATTTGTTAAAATACTTAGAATAATGAAAGAAAAATCAGAATATTTACCTGTTGAAATATATGAAAACGGTATGGATAGATTAATAGTTACTCCTAATAATATTTTAGAAGATATTTATATTGAAAATGCAGGTGTAATCGGATTAACAGAACAACAACAAGTTGCTAAGATTAATGCTGCTGTTCAATTAGGTATATTAAATAAAGAAGGAATGAATCAATATGGTTCTGAACATATAGATTTAATATTAAGAGAAAGTGGTATGGGGCATATAATCAGTCAATTAGATACTGATGCTAAATATCAAAAAGAATACATTAATAGAGAAAATAATAAACTTATATTTTCTGGAGTTATTATTAACGTTAATGATTTTGATGATGATGAGGTTCATATAAAATATCATAATAGATTATTAATGAGTAGTGAATTTGAAGAAAAAATTATGATGGGTGGTAAAGGAGATCAAATTAAAAAAGCAATAGATAACCATATCTCTCAACATAGACAAAGATTACAAAAAGCACAAATGTTAAACCGAATACTTGCTGCCGAACAGAAACAAGCGTAGCAATTAATAGGATAGATTCATGTAGCGAAGATTTAGTAAATCTTTGATTAGCGTGAAATAATAAAAATATAGCGTTCCTGATACGAACTAAACTATATCCATTTATTAAATTAACTAAACTAAAAAAAAGAAACTAAGGAGAATGAAATTATGTTATTAAATTTATTAGACCAAACTTTAGGAAAATTTTTAGCGCCTGACGAACCAGGTGGACCTATTAAATTTGGTGGTGTTGAAGTTGACTTAAATGCTGAACCAGAAGTAATTAAGGCAGCTATGCTTAAAGCTCAAGAAACATATAACGCAAGTTCTACAGCAGGAATTGAATCTGCTAAAAATTTAAAAGATATGAAAGTGGAGTTTGAAGCATTAAAGAAATCAAAAGAAAAAGCTGGTGGACCTGGACTAACTGCTGAAGATGTTAAAAAAATTATGCAAGAACAAATGGGTGATTTTACAGCTATTGCAGATAAAGGTCGTCAGTTAAATTTAGATCGTTCTAACGAACAATCAAGAAAAGAATTAAGAAGCGAGTTTGCTTTCTTGGATGATAAAACATTTAATGAAGTTATCGCTGATGTTGATGTAGACTTTAAAAACCAAGACGCTCAAGTGCGAACTGGTAATGTTTATAAAAATATGTTAGAACACAAACTTGGTAAATCGCTTAGAAAAAATATAGATTCAGTTAATAAGGATAAAGCTATGGAATTATTAATGGGCAATCCTGAAGCTATGAAAGAATTAATTGATGGTTATTCTAAAAAAATGGGTATAGATGTTAATATGCCTCAAGGTGGAGTTACCAACCAAAAAGACTTTGAAACAAAAATTAGTGGATATGAAGCCGAATTTGCAAAAGAACGTAATTCAGATAAACGTAAAGTTTTAGTTCAAAAAATTGCAGATACTAGAGCTGTTGGAGCTAATTTAGGATACAAATTATAAAAAAATAAAATAGAAAGATAAATGGTGAAAATAATGCCTGTATCAGGAACAATAGACGAGTTAGAAGGAATTTTAAAAACTACATATGTTGGTAGTGTAAATGAGCAAATGGCGGAAGATAATATGTTTTTAATGAAATTAGAAGCATACGGAATGAAAGTTCCAGTAGATGGAACTACTCCGAAATTTAATCTTCAATATTCAAGAAGTGGAGGTATCGGATTTAGAGATACTTCAAGTACTGTACCACTATTACCAGATGCAAGAACTGGTAGACATAAACAAGGTACTGTATCAATTAAAGAATTATATGGACGTGAAGAATTTACAATTATTCAAGTTGAATCTGCAAAAGGTGCTGGTGCATTTGTAGGAACAATTACTGATAAAACTGAACAAATGATCAGAGATTTTAGAGATGCTTACGGAATTAGTTTATATACTAATACTAAAGGAGCTATTACTACTGCAACAGCAGCAGTATTAGTTGGTACTCCATTAGTTGTGGCTGTAGCTGACAAAGTAAGATTACAAGAAGGTAACGTAGTAGATATTATTGATGCTACTGATGGAGCTGTATTAGTAAGAAAAGCTCTTGTTGCTTCATTTGATGATGAAAATAACTTAGTTACTTTCGATTTAACTGATGCTACTAAAGGAACTGGAACTACTGCTGCAACTACATTATATGGAGCTGTATTAGGAACTGGTGCTAATGTTGCAATCGCATCTGGAGATTATATCGTATTTGAAGAATCATATAACTTATCTTATGCTGGATTAGAAGAACAAGTTTTAGAAACTGGAACTTTACATGGTATTGATCGTTCTAGTGATGTGTTCTATACTTCTTCATTAAAAGATATTGGTAATGTAGTTATTACTAATAAATTTATTAGATTAGTTAAAAACTCAATTCTTAGAAAATCTCGTAGAGAAAATGGATACGCATTAGATTGTGGTCTTGGTAACTATGATGAAATTTCTGGATTTGAAGATACATTAGACGATAATGTTCGTTATGATGTAATGAGTGGAGATAAAGCTCCTGGCTTAATCGGTGGTTATAACGTATTGAAACATGATAATTTAGATATTATCGGAGATAGATATGCTACTGCTCATAAATTATTCTTGTTATCAACAGAAAGTTTCATGTTATACCAAACTGCTGATACAAAATTCTTAGACATGGGTGAAGGAATCTTTAATAGAAATTATCAAAAAGCTCAATATGAGTTCACTCTTTACAATTATCAAAACTTAGTATCTTATAATTTAAGAGCTAATGGTGCATTAACTAATGTTAAAGGATTAAGTGAATAAAAAATAATAAATTTTGGGCGTTGAGAATTTAAAAGCTCAACGCCCATTACCATTATTAAGGAGATTATATGAAAAGAGAATATAAAGTTAAAGAAAGTTTTTTCGGAGAAAGAAATCCATTTTATAGAATTATTAAAGATGATTTTTATAAAATTGCTAAAAGAATAAAAAGTATTGATTACACATTAATATTAGTTTTTAATTCTATGCAAGATCAATATGAAATACACGATACTAGAACCAAAGATAATACTTTTGTGTTAGCATTTGAAACACTTGATAAAAGTATATTAAATTTATTAAATAAATCTAAGGAAAGAGATACTATCGCAATTATAAGAAGTGAAAGTAGAAATAGAATTAGATACCAAAAACAAAAACAAGAAGTCAGAAAAAGACATAACAAAGACTTTATAAATAGAGCGCAAGTAGAAACACTAATTAGATAGATAGAGGTGAGCTAAATGCCAACAGTACAAGAACTAAGCGATTTAACGAGTTATATAGTAAGTGATGATATAGATAAAGGCGAATTTTTATTATATTATAATTTTTGTATGGGTGATTTAAGTGAAGTTATTAAATATGAAAAAAATATGACTGAATTTCCTATTGATGGAAATGATAATGAAACTAATTTACCTTCTGATTTATTTCAAATAGTTTCAGTTGTTGTTGAACATTCATCTGGACTTAAAGAAGTTGCTTTTGAAGTAGGTGTAAATGATAATGTTTCATTAAATGATAGTTCTTTTATTAATCAATTAATAGACAAGCGTTCAAACGTATATTCAAGATGGGATGGTAAATTATATATTAAAAGCGAATATTTAACTGAAACTTCTGGCTCTACAACTTTAACTATAAATGTTAAATATTATGGTAGTTTACCTACTTTAGATTATACTGATACAGATTTAGATTTAGATCAATTACCACCGATAGTTGAACAACATTATCATTATATTATAGCTCATTATATAGCTTATATGTATTATTTAAATGGTAATGATAAGACAGAAGCTGATAGCCAACTTCAAATTTATTTAACTAAAAAAATGGAAATTAAAGACTATATAAATAAACATAGAAGTAGTTCTAATAAAAATAGATCTATTGGTTTAGTTAGAAGAACATAATGGCTGATAGATTACAATATTATATTGATAAATTTAGAGGTGGAATGGCTACTACATATTCTAATGATAATTTAGGACCTACTTCTGATAATCCATTAGAAGAATTTCCTATAATAGATAACTTTGATTTTACAGAACGTGGTGCTTTTGAAAAAAGACCAGGAACTACTGAACAATTAATGAGTAATCAAGATTTATTAGACTTAGGATTGATTCAAACAGTTATAGATGATAATAGTTTTGATGAAACAAAATATGATGGAACTTTTGATGCTTATTTTAAATATGAAGCTAAAGGTTTTTATGAACAATCTGATGGAACTTATAACCAACCTGAACCTGATGATACTGCTTATGATATTAGATTAGGTATGATGGATGGAAATCTAGTTGTATTAAATTATATTAGTACTTTAGAAGATACAGTAGCTAAATATACAGTATTTCCTACAAGAGTAATTTTAAGTGGATTGAATAGTGGAGTTAATATGGAAACTGTTCAATTTGGAAATGAATTATATATAGCAACTGGTGATGGATATTATGTTTTAAGATTAATAAGAAGATATTCTTCTTCTCCAGCTTATGATGATTATGAATTAGAAGCTAGAAGAATGGATTCAACTGATGAATTATATTATCCAGATGTAAACGAAATTTATAATTTTGGTACTAATGTGTTTGATGATTTTACATATTTTCCTTACACATTAAATCTAGGACAATTAGCTGACGCATTAACTAATTTAAGGAATTTTCCTTATACTGTTTCTACTGGTCAAGAAATCCAAACTAATATTGAAGTTGATTTAACAGATGTTAATTTAGTTGATGCTCAAGCAAATAAAAGTTTTACAATAACTAATTTAGATCCAGATGGAGCAGTAATAAATACTTATACTAGATATGTTATGGATGCTGGTCCAATATTTTTCACTCCGACAATAGTTGGAGTTAATGTGATTAAAGTTGAATTAATAGATAGAGGAACAAGTAATGTATTAGACACTTTAGAAATTAAAGTTACAGTATATGATGGATTAAACTTTATTCCTGCTGAAAATATTAATGAAGAAATAAATAATTGTACTAGACTTTTCTTATATTACAATAGAATAATTATGTATAATAACGGAACTGGTAAGTGGTATAAATCAGATATTAATAGACCTTCTTATTTTACTGCGTTTTGTGAAACTGATTTCGCAGCTATTAATCCTGAAAGTACTGTTGAAATATTACAATCAGTTACTCCTTATAGAAATTCATTAATAGTTTTAACTAAAAAATCAATGTTTCTTACAAGTGGTAAAGGTGATGATTTCGAGGATACAAGAGGAATATTTGAACCTTTTGAATCTACTAGAGTTTCAGATAAAGGAACTCTTGCACCTTATTCTATTGCTAAGAATGAGAATAATTTAATCTTCTTATCTAATGATGGAATCTATGTATTAGATGCTATATATGTAGACGAGAAAAAAGCTAACCTTTATAAGATTAGCGATATGATTGATAATTTAGTTTTAGGAAACGAAGAAGATGCAAGTGCAATTGTATTTAATAATAAATATTATATTAATTTTCCTAGTGGGAATTATACTCTTAAATGGGATTATATCTTCGGACAAAAAGTTGAAGGAAGATCAATTCCTGAAAGATTATGGAGTAGAGATATTTCTACTGAATTAATATTTCAAAATATGAAAATAATTGATGAAGATTTATATTTTATAGTTGAAGCTGATGTTTTAAATGCTAAACTATTAAGATTAAATAGAAAAGAACATTTAACAACACCTGATGAAATAACGGATTTAGAAGATAATATTTATCCTACTGGTTATTTTACAGATGATGGAACATCATTCCAATCATTACTAGAAACTAAAGCATATAATTTTCAAGATGGTTCAAGACTTAAAAAAGTAAAACAAATTATTTTAGAATTATCTTTCGGAAATTATACTTTAATATATTCTGCAAATGAAAATAATATTATTGATGCACAGCAAGTTCCAACTATTATATTTACAATTTTAGATGGTCGTGTAGTATCATATAGTGGATTATTAGAAAATAATGTTGAAGTTGCTGGTAGTTTTATATTAGGTGATGAAGATAGTGGTGTGCTTGGTGTTAATATACTTGGTGGTATTGAAGAACAATATGTTTATTACACATTAAGAAAAAGCAAATATACACAAAAGCATAAAATAGTCTTAGCACATTCTGAAGATGCTTATGCTAAAATATTAGGATTTGGATTTATATATGTTTATGGTAAAAAACCAAGAAACAGAAATAATTCTTTATAAAGGGTGATAAAATATGGCGAAAATATTAGATAGTCAGTATTCAAGCGTAACAGATGGTCAGAAATTAGATGCCGCAGATTTAAAACAAGATAGAGGTGTCATAAGAGTTGCTGTAAATGATAATCAATCTCAATTATATAGACTTTGGTTTGGAGAAGAACATAATTTTGTTTTTAATACTAAGGCAGATTTAGATGCTTTAGTAGGAATGGTTAATGAAGATTATGCAGTTGTAATGGATGATGAAGATCAATCTCCAGTAACTACAACTTTGTATCAATATCAAACAAGTTCGTGGGTTCTAATTTCACCAAATTACTCTTTAAAAGGTGTAGTAACTGGTGATATTTTAGATGCTTATATGAAAAAAACAATTTATGATACTAATGATAATGGTATAGTAGATAAATCTGAAGGTATTGAAAGTGCTGATGGCTATACTACATTAATAACAACAGGCGATCAAATGACATTGAAAAACGAAGATGTATTATTAAGAGTTGCTAAGTTAGAATTTAATAATGGCGCAGCACAAATAACGGCAACAACTATTAACTTAGTACCTGATAGTGGAAGTGGTACAGTTGGTATTACAGGTGGAGCTAATATTAGTGGTGAATTAACTATTGGTACTCATGAAATATCTGAAAATACAGATGATTCTACTTTGGATGTTAAACTAAATGCTTTTGTAACTGGTCAAATGTTCTTAGAAGGATTAAAATTAGCAAGAAATAATACTGGAATAATAATAGCAAATGCAAGAATTGTTTGGTTGACTGGAGCAATTTCTTATAAAACAACATTTGCTTTAGCTAGTAATAATATACAAGAAGAAGCTCATGGAACTATTGGTGTAACTACTCAAGAAGTTGCAATTTCTTCTAATGGATTTATTACTCAACGTGGTGAAGTTAGAGATTTTGATACAACAGGAACAACTGAAGGTGAAACTTGGGCTGAAGGTGATGATTTATGGTTAGGATTATTAGGTAGAATGACTAATGTAGAACCTATTCCTCCAACATTTAATGTAAAAGTAGGTAAAGTTTTAAGAGTACATGCTACTTTAGGTAAAATAGATGTTAATATAGTTCAAGTTCATAAAATATCAGAAGCACCAGATGTTAAAGAAACTGCTGGAGTTTACGGAGATATTTTAATTAAAAATTCAACTAATGAATATTATGAAAATAAATTGGCAGAAGAAATTCTTGTTTCAAGAGATTATTTAAACGGTAGTATTAAAGAAAGTTTTAACTTTACTTTTGATACTGGAACTCAAATGATGATTTTAGATGAGGCATTAACTTCTAATGGTTATTTAACTATTCAATATAGTACAGGTGATTATCAATTACCTGTTCCTTGTAGTATCGCACCTACATTTGGTGGATCTACAACTCCTCAAGATAATTTCTTCTATATTCCTATTTCTACAAAAACTTTAGCTAAAAGTTTAACTGAATATATTACAACAGAAGAAATAGCTAGAATTGCTTTTACATATTTTAAAGATTCAGCTTTCCATGCAACAAAAGGTCCAATTATTAATCAAAATATAAATACACATGAAAAAGGTAAAAATAATATAGGTCATAAAATTCATGTTGAAATGAGAGTAAGAACATTACCTGCAAACTGGTATTCTGGTGTTGAAGGTGATGGTACTTTAAGTGGATACGTTTTAGAAACTTCAACTACTGAATTATATATTAAAACTACATCAGGATTAATAGATCAATTACATAGACAAACATTTGAAGCTCACGATACAAGTGGAACTGACACTATATTATTATTAAATGATAGCGCTAGTCCATATTTAGAATTTAGTAATTTATTTGATATTAAATTAGATGCAGCAGGTGCTAGTTTATCTAATGCTTACTTTAATTTAACTTTATTCGGTGCAATAAATAAAACTGGAGAATTTAGTCCGTTATTAATGAATTTACCAACTGGTTCTTATTCAGTTGAAGCAGATGCTCAACAAGATGTTGATGGACATAATGTTGATACTTTACCTAGACAATTTACAAAAGAATCTGGAACTGGATTCCCAATAGCTAGATTACTAATGAAATATAGTGGTGGAACATCAGCGCTCGCTTTCGTATCGTATCAAGATTTAAGAGATTCATATAATTTAGGTGGTGGAGGCGGAATAACTCCAACTGGTAGTGAATTTAGTGATACACAATTTAGAGTATTTGATGGAGCTGACGTTTCTAAAATTTTAGCATTAGAATTAGCAGATGTTTCAAGTGGTGTAACTAGAACTGCAACAGTCCCAGATAAAGATTTTACATTTGGAGCTAAAGAAGATATAGATAGTAATGATGATGAAATAGCTAAAAATGGATTTGTTATACCAATGACTTACGGTTCAGCAGGTGGATTCTATGCAACTGTACCTGGTTGGGCTTTAACGTTACATAATAAAATAGAATTGTTATTCCCTGATACATTAACTGATTTAACAACAGCAGTAACAGTTAGTTTTGATGGAATAGCAGGAACATATAAAGCATTAAAATATGAAGATACATTAAATGAAGTATTAGTTAAGCATACACAACTAATTAAAACGGAAGTGTATTACGATAATACTGAATTTATGATGAAAGGTGAAACTCTATTAGATCAAGAGTTTACTTTTGATAGTGGTATAAATAGTATTTATGGAAATGCAAAAGCTATCAAAGGCTCACCCGACCTCAACGCAATATATGGGCTAAGATTAAATCAATCTATCATCAATGGTAATTTTGATAGTGGTTTAATTAGTCCGTTCCTTACAATAGATATTGGTACACCAGTTATTACTAGTGAAATTTGCACTTACACAGCAGTTGCACAAAATGGTAGACTAGCATTACAACATGATATTACAAGTGGTGAATTATTAATAATGGCAAGATTTAAAACCGATAGTTCACTAGTAGGTATAGGTGAAACAACAAGTATACTAGCTTCTCATAGTGGTAGTGGAGAATATGAAACAATATCATACATTGAAACATCACCAAATGGGTTCTTTGCACTTATTGACTCACGAGCAAGTGGTTGGACACAAGTTGAAGTAGACTGGGTTATGATAATCCCTATCACAAACACACCACTATACAACCATACAGCCTCACAAATAAACTTAATCGTAGCAGATTACTTCGAGGGCGGTAAAAATATAGAGGACTTCGAACTACAATCTATCGGTGTGAATATGGTAGAAAACCATACATTATATAAAGGGTTTGATATCTTATACCCTAACGGTGAAACTGATGAAGTAGATAGCCCAACATTGTATAGACATTCGCAAAATATATATTTAAAAGCAGGAACATATACTATTTCGGTTGATAACACCAATTTAAGAATTAGAACAATTACAGCAGAAAGTGATGATGGTTTTAGCACAAATAACTCACAAACATTTACAATAACATATTCACAAAATGTATATTTCAACTTTAGAGACAGCACAACTGGAACTTGGGATTATGGCGAAACAGCATTAGATATATTAATGCAATTAGAACAAGGAAGTACGGCAACTACATATGTCGCATACAACAGCCCACAAGATAACTTCACAGTAATAGCTAACATATTAAGTGTAGGTCAAACTGTACGAGATAAAGTGTATCCGTTAAACGGTGCATGGTGGAAAGATGAATATGTAGGCTATGATTATAATGATGTGTTACAAGGAATTACAAGTTGGAGCACATATTATGTATTAACCAACACACAAAGTTTTTATAAATCTATTATTGATATTGGATTAGATATTAAGGGTTCTAGCGATAATAACGTAGCAAGTAATGGTTCATTAAAAATTGGAAATACAGCATTTACTATTGTTGATTTTAATGATTTTACAACAAATGATACAGAAAATATAATTGCTATATCTGCAAGCCAATTACATATTAGAGTTAATAAAACTACATATGCAACAAGCGGAGATTTCGAAACTTACTTACAAGCAAATGATGTAACATTCGTATATGAATTAGCTGATATAGTAACAACGGAGATAGAGAAAAATGGAAGTCTAATTCAAGAGAGTAATACTACGCTTGTGCAGTTGAATAACTTTGCTACTGAATATGATATTACATTTGCAGGGAATGTTAATAAACAAGTTGAAATTGATGGTAAAAATATTAGACAATTACAATACGGTCAAGATAAATTAGAACTTTCTTTAGAAGATCTTGAAGCGGTAGTAGAATTAAATACAACACATAGAAGTAGTGATGGTAGTGATCATAGTATAGTCAATACTAATAAGACTAATGCTGATGCTAGTAAAATTAAGACTGATTTTATCACAATTACACAACCAGTAGACTTAGATGATATGGAAACTGATATTGTAGTATTACAAGGTGAAGTAAATGATTTAGTTGGTACATTACTATATACATCTGGAACTAATGGTTTAGCTGTTGAAAATGAAATAAGTAGCACACCAGCCACAGAACATAGTTTTGATGTCAGCATTCCAAGTGGACATAATTATATGGAAATTACTATTGGTGAAAAACTTAGTGGTGTAATATATGATAATAGAGTAGAAACATTCTATTTCGCAAGTGGATATGAAGGTAATTGTAGATTATACTTCTTAGACCAATGGGATACTGTAAATGCTGATAAGATAGAATATGTTGGTTGGTTTACAATAGTTAGTTCTAGTCAATTTAGATTCTATCATGGATTAGATATTACTAATGGAACTAAAGCTGGTGGAACTGGATTAAAAATTATAAAAATAGTTTCTTATGAAAGGAATTAAAAAACTATGAAAAAAATATTATTAGTTATTTTAACTCTTACAATAGTTTTCGGTCTCGGAGCGTGTGATAGCGCTCCTACCGAAGAATATGCTACTAAGAGTGAATTACAGTTATTAGAAGAAGAAATACAAGCGTTACAAGAAAGAATTGATAACCTTGTAGTAGTAAAAGGATTGAATGGACAAGTATCTATATATGAAAATCAAATATTGAAAGATGAATTAGATTTAAAACTTGTTACTTTGTCATTAGAAATGATGGTAGTAAAGGATACGTTTGATAAAGCTAAAGACGCTCCAGATTACATTAAAGATGAATTTGGTGGTTATGTATCATTTGAAGATTTAGGTATGTTATTAAAACAAAAATATTTTAATACATTATCAATTACAACAAGTGATATATTTGAAATCGGTTCACAAGCATACATTCAAATATGGTTAGGTGATACAAACCTTACTAATGATGATATACTAGCAAGAACTATCCTACTTATAGAAGAAGTAAGAAATTATGATTTTTATGTGTTATCTTGTAATGAATTAGAAGTGTATATAATGTTTACTAATGACAACGGAAACGACAGTAGAATATCTGTTAATATTCCATTAGTAGTTATCATAAATAATTACTTTGAAATTACACCAAATGGTATATTAGATGGAGATTATGAGATGGAATTATGGACTTTTAACGCAAATGTTATTGAGTTGAATGTTCAAACATTATATGATGATTATAAAACAAATTTAACATATGATGGA
>LGVE01184954.1_pt1 | contig 15277 bp, 15 predicted proteins | sample 469871 | NCBI WGS metagenome assembly LGVE01 (sample SAMN03893561, study PRJNA290197) | marine sediment metagenome | material: sediment; isolation source: combined push core samples #3730, #5133, and #5579 collected at Hydrate Ridge | place: Pacific Ocean: Hydrate Ridge | reverse complement strand
TAAATAAAATAGATAGAAAAGAAGCAAGAATAAGTGAGGTTGAAGACGAAGTTTTAGAGCTTTTAATTGACCTACACGCAAACGATGAGCAAATTGATAGCCCATTTGTTTATGCTAGTGCAATTAACGGAATAGCAAGTGAGGATAAAGAAGTTTTAGGTATAGACCTAAATCCACTTCTTAATAAAATTGTAAGCTATATGCCTGCACCTCAAAGTGACCTTACGGGTAAATTTCAAATGCTAGTATCAGCAACTGAGCTTAACGATTACGTTGGTAAACTTGCCATTGGTAAAATAGCAAAGGGTGTTGTAAAACTTGGTGACAGTATCACGGTACTAGATTATTTAGAGAAACAAGCACCAACAAAAACAAAAATTACAAAACTTTATAAGTTTGAAGGACTTGGAAAAATTGCAGTAGAAAAAGCTGAAGCCGGAGATATTATTTGTATTGCAGGTAGTAACGAAGTTAAAATAGGACACACAGTTTGTGCTACTGGTTTTGAAGAGGCTCTTCCTTTTGTAGAAATTAGTAAACCAAGTGTTGAAATGACCTTTAGCGTTAACGATAGTCCATTTGCAGGCAGAGAAGGCAAGTATGTAACTAGCCGTCACCTAAGAACAAGGCTAGCAAAAGAAGCAATTAAAGATCTAAGTCTTGAAGTAAAAGACACAGACCGTTCAGAAAGCTTTTTTGTTAAAGGCAGAGGTGAAATGCACCTTAGTATTTTAATAGAAAACATGAGACGTGAAGGTTTTGAATTTCAAGTTAGCATGCCAAGAGTATTATATAAAGAAATAGACGGCGTTCGCTGTGAACCTATTGATAAATTTATAGTAGATATCCCAGAAGATAGTATGGGTTCTGTTATGAACAAAATGGGACAAAGAAAAGGTGAACTACGAGACATGGTACCTCACGGAAATAGAATGAAACTCGAATTTTCTATTCCTAGTAGAGGACTATTTGGTTTTAAAAGTGAATTTTTAACTATGACTAAAGGTGAAGGCATTATGAGCAGTGTTCATATGGGCTACGAACCTTACAGGGGCGACATTCAAAGAAGAAATACAGGAAGCTTAATTGCTTTTGAAACAGGACAAAGTGTTATTTACGGACTGTTTAATGCACAAACAAGAGGAGCATTATTCATTGGTGCTGGAGTACCTGTATATATGGGTATGGTAGTGGGTGTTAATCCTAAAAATATTGACCTTGTGGTAAATATTTGTAAACGCAAGACCCTTACAAACGTAAGAGCAAGTGGTACAGATGATGCTCAAAAGTTAATTCCATGTACGAGAATGAGCCTAGAGGAAAACTTAGAGTTTTTAGCAGATGATGAACTACTAGAAGTAACTCCTGAGAGTTTGAGAATAAGAAAAACCATTTTAATCCATGATCTTAGAATGAAAAGTAAAAAACCACCTAAGATTAAGAATAAGAAAAAATAAAAAAAATAAAAGCAAGAGTAATTCTTGCTTTTATTTTGAATAAAAAACTTTTACATATTTTTTTTATTGTGTTAAACTAAAAAAGCAATAAATTAAAAAGGTGAATTTATGAATAGAAGACAACTTTCTAAAGAGTATAAAAGAATTGGTATATTTCTACTAGTTTTACTACCAATTATTATTCTAATAAATAGCCTAGTAGGAAATGAAGTGAATAGCCCCGTTAAAATTTCAATTTATGTTTTGACTGGACTTGCACTGTTTGGAATAATGGAATTAATTAGAAACAAAAGAATAAACAANNAATAAAAGGTAGAGTTCTACCACATTCAATAGATGCAGAACAAGCTGTGCTTGGTTGTGTTTTAATTAGTGATGGTTCTCCACAAATTAATATTATGACAAGAGTTAAACCAGAGGACTTTTATTCTTCTGCGCACAAAACTATTTTTGACGCTATGCAAGAAGTATATAGACGTAATCAACCGGTAGATCTTATTACTTTAACTGCAAAGCTTGAAGAATTAGACCAACTTGCAGGTGTTGGCGGACTTAATTATTTGTCTACACTTAGCAATGTTGTACCAAGTGCTGCAAACTATAAACATTATGTAGATATCGTACATAAAAATAGTGCACTAAGAAAACTTATTAGAGCAAGTGAGCTTATAATTGAAAACTCTTACGAGAGTCCTTCAAAACAAGATGCAATTACTTTTGCTGAAAAAATTATTTATGATATTTCTAAACAAGAAGATAGTTCAGACTTAGCTCATATCAGTGTAGCCCTTGATGCTGTTATTGAAAAATTTGAAACAATTTATAAAGACCCAGATAGTCTAAAGGGCTTACTTACTGGTTTTTATGGACTAGATAAAATTACTAACGGACTTCAAAAAGGTGACCTTGTACTGATTGCGGCAAGACCCGCTGTTGGTAAAACAAGTTTTGCAATGAACATTGTTAGTAACACAGCAATGAACACAGGCGCTAAAGTTGCAGTATTCGCACTTGAAATGCCAAAAGAACAGCTAGCTCAACGTTCGCTTTGTTCTGTGGCTATGGTAAGTATGGAAAAAGCACTTAAGGGTGAGCTTGATAGACCAAAAGAAGTAAACGAATGGGGTAGACTAGCTGAAGCAAATAAAAAACTATCAGAAGCAAAAATATATATTGATGATAGTTCACTTAACACCCCAATTAATATTTTAAGCAAATGTAGAAGATTAAAACGTGAGAAGGGTCTTGACCTTGTTATGATTGACTACCTTCAACTTATGAGCAGTGGTAGTAAAAATAAAGAAAACCGCCAACAAGAAGTTAGTGAAATGTCTCGTATGCTAAAAGTAGCAGCAAGAGAACTTAATGTTCCAATTTTACTACTTTCTCAACTGTCACGTGCTGTTGAGACTCGTAAAGGCGGAAGACCAATTCTTTCTGACCTTCGTGAAAGTGGTGCAATAGAGCAAGATGCAGATATTGTTATGTTTTTACATAATCCTGACTTGTACTCACCAGAAGATGCACCAAAACCAGGTATTGTTGACCTTATTATTTCAAAACATCGTAATGGTGCACTTGATACTATTAAACTTAAGTTTGATGGAGCTAATACAACATTTAGAGATGTTAGTAGAGATAGCAATGCTCGCTCTATTGAAAATTCTGCCCCACCAAAAGTAGAAAATAATAAACCAAAGGCTACTGATGCACCACTTGAACCAGTTGGTGATGATGACGATATTAGTGATATATTTTCTTAAATAAGGAGGGCAGTTATTCTGCTCTTTTTTTAATATTTGACTTTAAGTTTTATTTTGTATATAATTATATTAAAGAAATAGGAGAGAAAGTTATGAAAAAAGATATTTTTGTTAAGGGTAATGAATTTATGATGTTAGAATATTCTAAAAATTTATTAAATGCTCTTCAAAAAGTAGGCGTAAAAAACTTTGAAAGATATGATGAGGCTATGAGAGGCTTATCACTTTTTGAGGATGATAATTATAAAGTAGATGGAGAGGTGAAGCTTTTGATTGAGCCAAAGGGGATTTATACTGCAATGCAGCTCTCTGAAAAAGAATATTTAAAACTAAGAGACTCACACACCAAACTTGAAAGCTTAAAAAGATGTGATGTTGAGAACTTTAAAGGTTACAATGAAGCTAAAGAAATAGTAGAAAATGAGCAAGGGGTAAATTGTTAACAAAAGCAGAGTCTTAGGCTCTGTTTTTTTATTTTTAAAATTATTTTGTATTTTGGTTATTTTTCAGCTAAAAATATGCAAACTATTTTTAAAAGAAAGTAAATAGACTTGACTTGTAAAAGCAATTTATTTACAATGGAAAGTAGTTGATTATGGAGAATAAATGAAAAAAATTACAGCAGTAAAGTTAAGTGAAAAAGTTTTTTACGGCGTGGGCAATTTGGGCTACGGCGTTGTTGCTCAGACTTATGGAAATTTCATAATGTTTTTTGGTACTGTTGTTCTTGGTATACCTGGTACACTAATGGGAATTGCAATAGCAGTTAGTATGATGTGGGATGCGATTACAGATCCTTTAATTGGATATTTGTCGGACAAGCAACAAAATAAATTTTTCGGGAAACGTCATGGTTTTATGCTAATTGGCGTTGTAGGTATGGCAATATTTAATATTTTCATTTGGTCAGTACCGTCATATTTAAACACTACAAGCAAATTTGTTTGGCTTTTAATATCTATGCTTGCACTTGAAACATTTAACACTATGTTCGCAACACCATACACAGCACTAGGTGCTGAGATGAGTGACGATTATAATGAGAGGACAAACATTCAAGCCTATAAAACAGTATTTTTCTTGTTTGGACTTTTGGCACCATCGGTTTTAATGTATTTATTCCTTCGTACAAATGATACTAACCCTCAAAACTATATTAATATGAGTATTGTAACAAGTATTATGGTACTAGCTTTTGGAATTTTATCTATTATTGGGACTTACTCGTTACTTCCTAGGCTTAAGAAAAAAGCAGAGCTTAGCAGGGCAGATACAAAGGAAAGAACACCAAGACAAATTTTTAAAATGTTTTTCTTCTCACTTAGAAAGAAAAATTATAGCAGTTTGGTTTGGGGTTATGCAGTTAGCTTAATTAGTTCCGCCTTTATTACAGGTGTGGGATTACATTTATTTAAATTTGGATTCTATTTTAGTACAATACAAATATCTGCACTTATGTTAATTTTGTTCGTTGGAACAATAATAAGTCAGCCAGTATGGATTAAAATTAGTAAAAAACATGAAAAACGCCCAGCGCTTCAAAAAGGGCTTTTGATTAGCTTTTTGGGTGTAATAATTATTGCAACAACCTTTATTTTCAGAAATGACATAAGCGCTACCTTAAGGTTCATTTTAACAGCAGTTGGTATATTTACAAGTGGTTTTGGTACAGGAGCAATGTACTCACTACCTATTTCTATGCTTGCTGATCTCGTTACCTTAGAATATGCAAAAACCAATAAAGAAAAGACAGGAATTTATAGTGGTTTTATGACTCTTGCCTATAAAGGTGCAAATGCTTTTGCACTGCTTGTAATTGGTATACTTCTGGATGTTATTAAGTTTAACTCTAAAGAAACCACTCAAACTATGAGTGTTCAAAATGGGCTGGGTGCAATAGCAATTGTAGGAATTCTGGTGGCTCTTGTTGTATCATATATTATTTATCAACATTATAATGTACGACGCACGCAGGTAGATAAAGCCAACAAGAGAATAGAGAAAAATCATAAAAAAGTTAATGCTGAAAACAAGAAGAATGGAAAGTTAAATGCAAAAACTTCATAAAAAAGCTAAGAAAAACCTCTTAGCTTTTTTATTATTTAATTTTAATGTGTTGATAATAACTTTAAAATTATGTTATAATTTAACCACTGATTAAAAAAGGAAATTTTATGAAAAAGTATACAATAAAAGAATTTAAAAAACTGTGGCTAGACTTTAATGTACAAAAAGGTCACGAAATTATAAAAAATGCATCTATTGTTCCAGAAAACGGAGATGATAGCCTTTTTACCCTGGCTGGTATGCATCCGCTAGTACCTTACTTTTTAGGAAAACAACACCCACAAGGTATTAGGCTTACTAACTCTCAACGCTGTATTAGAACAAACGACATTGACGAAGTGGGCGATGATACTCATTGTACCTTTTTTGAAATGCTAGGCACTTGGAGTTTAGGTGACTATTTTAAAGAAAAAGCAATTACAGACAGTTTCGAATTTTTAACGGGTAAAAATTATTTAAACTTACCAAAAGAAAAACTAGCTGTAACGGTTTTTAAGGGTGATAATAATGCACCAAAAGACCAAGAGAGTTATGAGGTTTGGAAGAGCCTAGGTTTTACTGATAATCAAATTTTCTTTTTAGGTAAAGAAGATAACTGGTGGAGTATGGGAGAGACGGGACCATGTGGACCAGATAGTGAAATGTTTTTTGTGAGTGACACTGCTGATTGTGATAATAATTGTACGCCAGCTTGTGATTGCGGAAAATATATTGAGATTGGAAACAATGTGTTTATGCAATATTTTGTAGAAAACACTGGAGACAAACCGAAAGAGTTACCTAACAAAAATGTAGACAGAGGCATGGGGCTTGAGCGTATGACTATGGCGATTAATGGCTTTAGCAGTGTTTTTGAACTTGATGTTTTTAAAGGAGCTATTCAAATAGTAGAAGACCTTGCAGACAAAAAGTATTCGGAATATCAAAAAGCATATAGAGTTATTGTTGAACATTTAAGAACGGCAATAGTAATCTTAGGAGACAAAAGGCCTACAATACCAAGCAATGTAGGAAGAGGTTATATTTTAAGAAGACTTATAAGACGAGGGGTTCGTTTTGCAAGAGAAATTGGACTTGAGGTTAGTAACTTAACAAAATTGATCGATTACTATGTTGATTTTTACAAAGAAGACTTTGCAGAGTTTTTAGAAAATAAAGTTTTTATTATAAATGAATTTAATAAAGAACTTGAAAAGTTTAATAAAACCTTAGAAACAGGCATTAAAGAATTTGAAAAAGTTATGACTTATGTTAAAGGTGGAATTTTGCCTGGTAAAACAGCATTTAGATTATATGATACTTTTGGATTTCCACTTGAGATAACAAAAGAACTTGCAAAAGAACGTGGCTACTCGGTAGACGAAAAAGGCTACGCGGAAGCATTTAAAAAACATCAGGAAAAAAGTAAAGGTGGAGACCTTGCTAAGGGTGTTGCTAAGGGCGGACTAGTGGACACTAGTTACGAGACACTAAAATACCATACTACGGCACACTTACTACTAGAGGCTCTTAACAGAGTTTATGGTGGCGGAGTTTCACAGCGTGGTTCTAACATAAACAGCGAGCGTGTTCGTTTTGACTTTAACTTAGACCATAAAATGACAGAAGAAGAGAAAAAACAAGTTGAAGAGATAGTAAATGAGCAAATCAAAAAAGGACTTGAAATTACAAAAGAAGAACTAACTCTAAAACAAGCAAGAGAGCAAAATGCCAGAGGAATATTTGAAGACAAATATGGCGACACAGTAAGTGTTTATACCATTGGTGACTTTAGCAAAGAAATTTGCGGAGGTCCACATATTAAAAATACAAATGAACTTGGCATGTTTAAAATTAAAAAAGAACAGAGTTCATCTTCAGGTGTTAGGCGTATAAAAGCTATTCTAGTATAAACTAATCTTGCAAAAAACAAATAACTAGTATATAATTAAGTTAATAAAATAAAATTGGTGGTAAACATATGGATTTATTGAAAAAGATTTTTACTTACACGATGATACTTGTTGGACTAGCTATTGCTGTTGTTATTATTTCTGCTGCTTATTTAGTGCTAGTACCAGACGGCGAAATTTTTGATTATCATTATTTTGCAGGAACAACTATAGAAGTAGTTGATGATTATGACCTTGGGGCTCTTGATTATGATAAAATTATCATTAATACTTATGGTTTTGATGTTAATGTATATCCTCAAGACATTGACGTTACAGAAGTAAAAGTTTCGTTTAAAACTAATGCGAATACATTTACAAAAGATGATACAAATAGCTATGAATACATATATAATTATAGTTCTGATACAAATACTATTACAATTAGTACTTTAGAACCTGAGTCAGGCATTACATTTTATAATGACGCAATTATAAGTGTTGGGTTGCCTGAGGTTTTTGATGATAAAACAGTTACGATTGTAAGTCATGGTGGAAATGTTACAGTTGGTGCTGAACAATCTGTTGCACCAGGTGCACCAGCAGCATTAGATTTTGAAATAGATAGTTTATTTATTACAAACACTAAAGCTCAGACTATTATTCAAAATACTGAAATTTCAACTCTACTTCAAATAGATAATACAAGAGGAAGAACTGAAATTTTAAACAATATTGGCGGAGATGTTATTTTAGCTAGTGATATAGGAAGTTTTTATTTTGGTGAAGGCGACACTATGTTTGATATAGCTGGTACCTTAAGTGTAGATGCAGATAATCCTGCAGTTGAAGCTGGTAACATTAGCGGTGAAGTTAGCTTTATCTCTAACAGCGGACTACTTAAACTTGAAGATGTTTCGAGAGGCATTTATGTTGACACCACAAGTGGTGAAATTGAAATAGCTACAGTTTTAGAAGGCGTAAGTATTATTAGTGATTTCAACACTGTTACCATTGACACTGTTGGTAGCGAATCTGGAACCCAGTATTTAGCAGATGTTCATACCACAAACGGTAACATTGTTATTGGAAATTGTTATTTTCCACTCGCGGCTTCTTCTGAGAGAGGAGATATTACTATTGACAATGCTTTTGAAGGCGTTGGAATTGAAACAACTTATGGAGATGTTGACATTACTTATAATGAAGATGCAACAGCAACAAAAGATGATACAACACTAAAAACAATTACCGTTGTATCAGAAAATGGAAACATTACAGTTAGTAACATTAAAGGTATTGCAAACTTAACTATTGATGACGGTAGTTCGGCAACAATAACAGCATCATTTTTAGAAATTAATGGTGAAAACCATGTTAATGCAGGAAGGCGTGAATCATTTATTTACTTGCCGTCTGATGCTTACGGGTTAAATGTTTATAGTAAAAATGACGACGTTGAAATATTTGTAGGTGATGTAGATAAATCAAGCTGGTTGCCAGCGGATTTTGTTACAGAAACGAGCAGATACGAAATTGAAACACAAGTGTTTTATGATGAAGAGTTACCTGCATCAGTTTACACAGATGATATTATTACAATAACCTCAACAATGGGAAAGATTAATGTATTAGCAATATAATAAAAAAGAAGGCATATGCCTTCTTTTTTTTGTTTTAAAAAAAATGTAGAATTTTGCAATTGCTTATTGTAAAAATGTAAAGTGTATGCTAATATTGATATATAGGTTATTATAAATAACATAACACTTATATATAATTTATTAGGGAGATTCTAATGAAATTAAAACATAAAGTTTATAATTATATGCTAAAATCTAAAAAGTTTAATGAACCTTTGGAGGTTGTTGCTGAGAGCTACTTAAATAGTGTAGACTCTTCAAGATTATCTAAGAGGAAAATTAAGGACTGTATTCATGACCTTGTTAGATCTGGCAATGTAAAGCTTCAAGGTCATATTATTAAAAACGGTACCGAGCTTAAAATTGGCACCTATTATAAAACAAAAGGCGGCAATGGTAATATTGTTGTTGTAGGAAGAGATGGACTAGAAGAGTATTTCGTGCCAGCTTCAAAGAGAGAACTAGCCCCTGACAAAACTCAAGTTAAGTTTTATACAGAGAGTAAAAGCTCTGATGTTGCTGTGGTTTTTGAAGTAATGGATTTTAGTAAAGATTTTGTTTACGGAACAGTTGCAAACGAAGACGGAGTGTTTGTTTTTTTACCAGACGATGAAAGATATAGAAATAAAATTAGTATGGTGCAAAATGAGTTTGCAAAAAAAGCAGAAGGCAAAAGATGTTCGGCTAAAATGCTAATTTCAGATAAGAAAGAGGCGCTTTGCCAAATTTCTGAAGATAAACAAATTTTTGGGCCCATCAACAACCCTATAGCTACAATTCAATCTATGTTAGATGAAGAAGGAATTAGTTCAGAATTTCCTGAAGAAGTAATTAGGGAAGCAAATGATATTTCAGCTAGCATTAGCAAAGAAGAAATAGCTAGGAGGGTAGATTTTAGAGATAAGCTATTTATGACTATTGACCCGGCTACTTGTAAAGATATGGATGACGCTGTTTGTGTTGAAAGAATATTTAAAAATGGTGTTCCTGTAGGATATAAACATTATTCTGCAATTGCCGATGTTTCACATTACGTAAAAGAAGGTTCAGCTCTTGATAAAGAGTCTGAAAAAAGGGGCACAAGCATTTACCTTGCAGGAGGAGTAATTCCTATGTTTCCTGAAAGGCTATCTAATGACATTTGTTCATTAAACCCGAATGTAGACCGCCTTGTAATGGTAGTAACTAAATATATTAACAATAATGGTAAAATTTTTGATTACGATATCTGCGAAGGTGTTATTAACTCTAAACATAAATTTGCTTATGAAGAGGTGTCAGCACTTCATCATAATGACCCTGAAATGTTAGAAAAATATCCTGAATATAAAGAGACTGTAGACATGCATTATGCCTTCAAAAAAAGTATGGCTAAGCATGCCAAAGCTCGAGGATCTTTAGAAATACAAGGCTATGAACCAACAGTAATTTTAAATGAAAATAAAGATAAAGTAATAGACTTTATAAACGAAAATGATGTGGATTCTCATAAAGTAATTGAATATGGAGCCGTTGGCGATAATGCAATTGTTCCAACTTTCTTAAATAAACTTGGAATACAAAGTATTTTTAGAACACATTTACCGCCAGAAGAGAAGAAGTTTGAAGAGTTAGTTGCAAAACTTGCTATATTTGGTGTGGATGCCGATAGTAATACTGATAATAAAAATTGCCAGCTAATGCTAGAACAATTTAAAGAAAGACCAGAAAGTAAAATTTTAAATTCTTTATTTGTTAGAAGTTTAAAAAGAGCAAGTTACAGTACTGAAGAGGATTTTGGGCATTCTGCACTGTCACTTAACCTATATTCTCACTTTACCTCTCCAATTAGACGTCGTCCCGATTTAATAGTGCATAGGCTTGTAAAAGAGGCTTTAAAAATTTGTAAAAAAACTATCGAAGAAAATAATATAGATACAAAAGATAAAACGACAAAAGACTTACTTAAAGTGGTTCGACATAATATGGACAGGAAAAGTATTAAAAGATTTGTAGGTGAGCTTGCACGCAGGAAGCTAGAAGTACAATGCGGACAGTTAAACAGAACAGAATTAGTAGCTGATCGCCTTTCACAAAAAGCTTATGAGCTTTGCGCGACACTTTTAATGCAGGAAAGAATTGGTGAAACCGTTAAAGGTTATATAAGTAAAATTGAAGACCAAGCGGTTACAATGACAATTTATGATGAAAATGACTTAGAGCATAGTAACATTATTGATGTTAAAATTCCGCTAACAGACCTTAAGCGAAAAAGCTATTTTGTTGACGATAATTATTGTGAGCTTTCAAATAGGAATGGGCAAGTAATATTTAGACTAAATCAACCTATAAAAGTTAAAATTACTGAAGCGGACCCTAACACTAGAACAATTTTAGGTAGTACCGAGTTAATAAAAAAATTACAACCAGAAACTAAATTACCAAAAGTAGAAGACAAAGGACTATAAAATAAAACTGCTGATAATCAGCAGTTTTTTTTTGGTTTATATAACCTCTGGTAGTGGACGAGTATAAAACTTTAACTTTTTTATAGGTTTCAAGTTACTACTCATGATAAGACAGCCATGACCTATTAGGTTTATTTTGTATAGGTTTGTATTCTTGTCTTTTATAACGCTCAAAATTTCATCAACTTCTTCCAGTGCGCCACAAGGTACAGCCTTTTTTGTAAAAGTTCCACCCTCTACATATACGTGAGAGTGAAGCATATAATTTATGTTAGGAAAATGTTTGTAAAGCTCAAGTTGAACAGGAGTATCGACAGAAGGTTTATGTTCCCCACAGTAGTAAATTTTATTGTTGGCTTTAAAGACTTCAACAAAATTATTTTTATCAATAAATCGCTTATCTACGTTTCTCTTGCTCACATAAATTTTACTATCTTTTTTAAAAGAGGGGAAGCCANNGCCACGCTGGCACCTAAAACTACTGTTGCCTAAAAACCGAGTAACTGTTTTTTCTGGTTTAATTAATTTATGAAAAACTTTTGCCCAACTCTTAACAAGTTTAAAAAACTCTTTGTTATTTGGTACTTTATTTTCTTTTTCTGCTTTAGTGGTAGAAACCCTTGTAACGCTAAGTAAAAAATTTAAACGATTGAAAATCGCATTAGCAAAATCTTCAACATTACTGCCTGTATACCAACTAGTAGCAAGGGGATCAAAAACGTTAAAATTAACAACATTGTTTTCTTTTTTAAATTCAACCAGTAAATTAGCTTTTACGCTTAAAGCCCTGTTTATCATCTGGGCATAAGAATATTTACCACCGTCATTTCTCTTTGAGGCAACAAGTAAAACCCTTGGGTTATATTTTTTTATATCTCTAATTTTACTTAAACTATTAGGAACGTTGCTCCACCAAAAAACAACATCAAAACGGGTAACAATTTTTAAAATATCGTTTAGCTGATTATAAAAACCGCCATTAAACAAAGTAAGTTCCTCGACACTAGGCATAGTTTTTAACTTGTTAGTAATTTTAGTTATTAAAGAAGACTCTCTTCCGCCACTTCCGTCAAAATTACCACCAACAAATAATATTTTCATAGTTTTGCCTCCTCAATAATNNNAATAATTGTAGTTAGTTTTTGTGCAATTTCTTGCTTTGTGTTAGCGCGCAAGGTTTCTTTATTTTCATTTATTAAAAATGCCTTATGACCTACCGAATTTATATTACTCAAGTCATTTGCAACTACTAAATTGCAGTTATTTTTAATAAGTAAGTTATGACCAACCCCGATAAGTTGTTGCTCACTTACATTGTGAAGCAGTTTAAAACCCACAAGATATGTCTCGGGACTTAATTTTTTAATGTAAGAAATTATTTTAGGTGTGGGACTCAGTTTAATTATTAAAGAGTTTTCATTTGAAGCTATTTTTTTACCACTGTCAAAAATGTTTAAGTTATTATCAATTAGGCTTGCCACATTAAAAGGTTTATCGTCTAAATTATTAATAATGTGCTCAGCTAACATATCAGAACTTGTAATGTAGTCTACAGTATAATCAGACACCGCCATAGCATGAATAAAAACAGTTATCTTGGTTTTTGCTAAAAGCTCTTTTACCGCAACTAGTAGACTATCTGTGCTATCAACTAAAACTATTTTCACTTTTTGATGTTGGGGCTTAAGGGTATGTCTTGTGCAGACATAAAACAAAGTATCAACCTCTAAATTACTATTTAAAAAACTCTCAGCAATGACTCTTCCAAGCTTTCCACTAGAAGAGTTTGTTATTTTTCTTACGCTGTCAATGTTTTCACTTGTACCACCAGCAGTAATAACTATGTTCATAATTATACCTCACTTAAAGTTTTTATAACCATATTTACAATGTCATCTATCTTAGCAAGTTTGCCAACAGCAACATCGCCACAAGCTAGCATCCCACTTGCTGGAGCAATAAACTTGTAACCATAGTTTTTTAATTTTTTAATATTGTCCCTAACAATTTGATTGTTATACATGTTTGTGTTCATTGCAGGGGCGAACAAAACTGTCGAGGCAGTTGCCATAAGGGTAGTAGAAAGCATATCATCAGCAATGCCACCTGCAACCTTACCAATTATGTTAGCTGTGGCTGGTGCCACAACAAAAATATCAGCCAGTTTTGCAAGTGAAATATGTTCAACATCAAAACTTCCAATTCTCTCAAAGGTATCTTCAATAACCTTGTTTCCACTCAATGTCGCCAGAGTAAGCGGTGTTATAAATTCTTTTGCGTTTTTAGTCATTACAACAAACACATTAGCACCTTCTTTTTTTAACTTACCAATTAATGTTGCTGCTTTGTAAGCTGCAATCCCACCTGTTACGCCAATAACAATATTTTTACCTTTTAACATAATATCACCTCTTATATTTGCATTATATGCTAAAAAATGTTATAAGTAAAATATATAAAACTTATACTATATATAAGGAGTGCTTATAATGAATATTAATTTTGAGCTATACCGAATTTTCTATGTGGTGGCTAATAATAAAAATATGACAAGGGCAAGTGAAGAGCTTTTTATTTCACAGCCCGCTGTTTCACAGTCAATAAAAAAACTAGAGCAACAACTTGGCGCCAACTTGTTTTTGCGTTCTAATAAAGGTTTACAACTCACAAAAGAGGGGCAGGGCTTTTTTGATTACATTAAAGGTGCAATGGTTTTAATAAAAAATGCCGAAAACGAGTTTGAAAACTTTAAAGAGCTTAAAAAAGGCGAAATTAAAATTGGAGCTTCTACAACTCTTACAAAAATGCTTTTAATGAGCGTGATAGAGAGTTTCCACAGGGACTACCCACAAATTAAAATTAACATTATTAACGACCTTACAAAAAACCTAATTACAGATCTTAAAAAAGGAAAGCTAGACTTAGTTGTTTTCAATGAAGGGAATGTACAAGAGAGCGAATTTAAATTAACTCCTATAAAACAGGTTAATTATGCTTTTGTATATAACCCAAACTATTTTGACTTTAGTAGCAGAACATTAAGTCTAAGTGAGCTTAACAATTTTCCACTTATACTTCAAAAAGAAAACTCTAACACCAGAGCGTTCTTAGATACTTTTTGCCTAAAAAATTCTGTTAAATTAAAGCCAGAGCTTGAGGTTGTAAGTGCTGAGCTGGTTAAAGAGTTTACAGAAATTGGGTTAGGTATTGGCTTTGTAATAAAAGAGCTGGTTGACTTTAGTAAGTTCAGAGAGCTTAAATTAAAACAAGCCCTACCTAAAACAGAGGTCCTGTTAGCTACCCATAAAACAATTAATCCAACCTTTGCTGGCAAAGAATTTATTAAATATTTAAAGTAAAACTAACTTAGTATTGACAAAAAAAAGGATTAACATTATAATTCAATAAAAGAAGGAGATATAAAATGGTTAAATTAGAACAATATAGAGACACATGGCTTGCTGAGAAGTTTGATGAGTTCATAGGGTTTTATCCTAGAGAATTTGCTTGCTTTGATAATTTTTCTGCCTTTAAAGTTAAACATAACGAGGTAGAATATTCGACATTAGAGCATGCATATCAAGCACTAAAATTTATAAAAACATCAGAAGAAGTTTATAATAAAATTGTAAATTGTTACTCTTCTCATGAGGCACAAAAAATTGCTTTTGCTAATAAGGATAAAGTTGACCCAGAATGGGAAGATGTAAAATTAGATATTATGAAAAAACTTGTTATGTTAAAAGCAGAACAAAACCCGTACGTTGTAAGAAAATTATTACAAACAAAAGATTATATGATTGTTGAAGATTCTCCTAAAGATGGTTTCTGGGGAATAGGTCAAGATAGAAAAGGTCAAAATAATCTTGGTAAAATTTGGATGAAGGTTAGAGAGATATATTTTAATAAAAACTAATAAAAAAAGAGTGATTAATCACTCTTTGTTACTCAATTATTGTTATTTATAAACTGTAATTAAGGCTTATTTTATTGATATTGTTTTTTTATACCAATTCAGGTAATTTATAT
>LGVE01015749.1_pt1 | contig 15346 bp, 14 predicted proteins | sample 469871 | NCBI WGS metagenome assembly LGVE01 (sample SAMN03893561, study PRJNA290197) | marine sediment metagenome | material: sediment; isolation source: combined push core samples #3730, #5133, and #5579 collected at Hydrate Ridge | place: Pacific Ocean: Hydrate Ridge | reverse complement strand
CGCCAATAGGAAAAGCCCTTGAATCTGTAATGGATGAAGTTGACTGGAATAGACTATTTAGTCTAGAGGAACAAAAAGCAGGTTTGGCTGTAGACTTGATGGAGCTCGAAAAGCTGTATGCAGACCATGTAATAGATCACGAGGAGTATGCACGACAGAAATATGCTATTGGTACGAGGTTCAATGAAGCTGAAAGGAGGTTAAAAACTGATGAGAAGTTCCAAACTGTACACCAATTCGCGGAATTAGCTAAAGCCAGAGATGCAGAGTTGGAGAAACTCAAAATTTATGCAAAGAATTATTCCAGGGAGCAGCGGGAAATGATGCGCCTTGAAATAGATGATAAATATCTTACCAAGGCAACTGATCTTCTTTACAAGCTGGATGAGAAACGGAAGAAAGCTGCTGATTCTTATGCGGAAACTGAAAGTGAGATCCAGGATACTATAACTGAATCTTGGGGAGATTTCTTCAAAGATATGAAAGCTATGGCAGAAGACTTGTCAGAAAAGAGAGCGGAATTATCAGAAAAATCGGCTCAAAAAATCCTGGCCAATAACATTTCCCTTAATCGTAAGCTCCGTGATCTTAAAGCAGATTCCATTAAAGATGAAGTGAAGTCGATAACCGCCTCTAAGGATATCTATAATGACCTTCGCAATGCAAAGAAAGCCTTTGCAAAGGGTGATAAAGAAACCGCGATTGCATATGCCAAGGAAGCCCAAAAGTCACTTTCCGGTCTGACTAGTACATATCAGGCCAAGACTTATGCGGCTGCGATTGCTAAAATTTATAAGAAGTCTGGTAGGGATGTCAAGGAGTACCAGATTGATCTGCAAAATGATGTCCGGGATGTTAGAGACAAAGAGCTCCTTGCTTCCAAGTTAGATTTTAAAGCCCGTAGAGAGATGGATCGGGATTTGTCTAATGCCAGAAAGGTATTGGCTAAAGAAGACTATGCGGCCGCTCTCAAGTACGCTAAGTCCGCTGAAGCCTCTCTGGGAGACGTTAAAGATATCAGTGTAGCCACTGCTTATGTAAAGGAAATCAGAAGGATAACCAAGTTTACTGAAGAAGAAATACTCTCTGAGAAGCAAAGAGCTTTGACTAGTGAATATCAGGATAAAGAAAAGGCGAGAAAAGATGAATTGGATGAGTCCCTAGAAGATAATCAGGTGCTGATGAGGGCTGCAAAGGATAAGTACAATGCAGAAGCCAAATTCTTGGATGAAACTCTTCTCCTACAGAAGAGAAATACCGCGGAATCTCTAAAGGGCCTGAAAGCTCAAGTGGCTATGTATAAGGCAGCTAGGAAGACGGCTATTGAAGTGTCCAAGGATACTGGTACTGTGATAGTGCAAGGTATGGAATCAGGTGGTACTCCATTTCCCAGATTGACAGATCCGTATATTACAAAGGGGTCTGGACAAAGGGATGATGTTCCAGCTATGTTGAAGAAAAAGGAGTTTGTTTTTCGTCCAGAAGCTGTGGCAGCATTTGGTCTGCCTTTACTCAGGAATATGAATGATCGCTTATCCATGATGCGAAATGTTGTAGTTAGACGGTTTTCTGGTGGTGGTCTTGTAACCGCTGCTCCCAGTGGATCATCTGGTGGGGCTGAGTCCTTTGTGAATATAAATTTGAGTTTGCCAGTTCCCGGTAGATCAGTAGAAACCAAAATGAGTCCTGTGAATGCTACAGAGTTTATCCGTCAATTGAAAGTTATGGAAAAGTTGGGGTCCTAGAAATGGCTATATCATTAGGTGGAGTCACTTTGTGCAAGGATTTAATTTGGGAGTCCCCTATGGGCTATCCAAGTCAGGCTTACTCTCGGAGAGTGACCTTGTTGGGTAAGGTGGTTATTCAGCATAGTCCCATATCCGGTAGAGAAATTTTATTAACTACAGTTTCCACCAGTGGTGGTTCCATAGGATATTTTATTAAAAGCCAGTTGGATTCTCTGAGAGTGTTTGAAAAAGCAGTTGCAACGATTCCGTTTATTTATGAAGTGGAATCATTGAATGTCATTATAGCACCAGGTGGGATAGATGTTACTCCATTAGTTCCCAGGCCTGGACCCACGTCCACAGATTATTATACAGGGTCCATACAATTAATTGAGATTTAACAGGAGGTTAAGTAAATGACTGTTTTACCGGCAGAATTAAAGATTTACAAAAGTACGGTTATAACGGACACTGGAACTAATGGCGCACGGCTGTCGAGTGATGAAGTGGTTTCAGGAGTTGCCAATAACGTTTTCCCCAATGTTTTTACTGCTGATAGAGTAACGGGGTTGACTACCCATAGGAAGGTATTTGGTAAGGTCGGTAATGATGCAGATGAAACCCTTTACTACCCACAGCTTTGGTTAGATATTCTAACCCCTGCTGAAGACTGGGTAATCTTCTTTGCAGCCACTTTGCGGGATGTGCAGAGTGGTATTGCTGGGACTGAGCAGAAATATGGGTGTGCCAGTTTGTTTGCTGATGTTACTGCTGGTGTGTCTACCCTGGATGTCAGTGTGGAAGATGCTTCTTTGGTAAGTGGCAATGATGCTATATTCACAGTTGGTGATAAGATTCGGGTCACTGACAAGGAAACCATTACTGGAGCCGGTAATGAGGAGGTTCATGTCCTTACAGGGGTAACTCCCGTTTCCGGTGTTAGAATCACACTGACTTTTTCTGCTAGTACACTAGCCAATCCTTATACAACCGCTGCAACCTCCAGAATTATGAGTGTGTATGAACCGTCTGATGTAGCGTGTTCGTTCGATAATTTTGTTGATACAACTGCGGGAGACGGTACATATGACGATTCTGGTTATCCAGTTGTTCTTGACAATATAGGAACAATAGAGGAGACTTGGACTATCACTTTTACAAGTGCCACTGATTTCGGTTGTGTTGGTGATTCTGTAGGTTCCGTTGGTACTGGTAGTACTGCTGTTGATTTTTCTCCAAGCAATACGGCCTTCTCTAAACCCCTCTTCACACTAAGCAAAGACGGTTTTGCTGATACTTGGGCATCTGGGGATACCATAGTATTTCAATCACACCCAGCAGTTGTCCCGATATGGGAAAGGCGGGATGTACCCACTGGCTGCGGTAGTTTGTCAGGTGATAAGGCTACATTAGTTTTCGGTGGAGAGAGCTGATAATACAGTAAAATCAAGTACTTAATAAGCCTAGGGTCATTCAAAGTTGGGGAGAGTTGATAATGGCGGATCATTCAACAACAGTCTCATTAGGATTTAAAGGACCTGGTACTGGGGAAGTAGCAGAAGTCTCTTTAGTATTGGAGCAGAAACCTTTCCCCCAGGATTCCGGTGAAGTCAAATCCATTGAGCAGACTGCTGAGGACAACGACCTGGAATTCATTGAGATGCACTATGGTCCAGGTGGAAGGCAGGTTGCCTTTTCATCTAATACCGATGAGATTAATGAACTCTACCAAGCTCAGTGTGGAAAGAACCCGGATGGTAGCATTACTGCTACGGTTTATGTGTTTAAGACCCCAACCGATCTAAGCTATAACCTAGTTGCCAGTCGTGGGTCTTTTATAGGGGAGCCTGTTACAGAATCTACAGAGAAAGAGGAGTCCCTTAATTTCCATTTAGATACCTCGGTCAGTCTGGGATATACTGTCGAGGAGATCCTCTCGATTGAGTGGGAAGGTGATATCTATAATTCTTCTGGTGGTGTTATACAGTCTGATGTTCCATTATTAGTTGGCACAGAGTTGGTTGTGGATGAACCAGTATATGGAACAGTTCGAGTTAAATACACGGTCTTTGGCGATACTTGGTTTTTGAATATACCACCAAGGGAAGAAGCATCTGTAGATGAGTTTCGGTCTACAGTACATGCTTTTTACGGTCTGAATCAGGTCGAAACTATAGAAATTTCTCCTCCGAATCTGGAGACTTTGTGTAGTCAGAGGGTTAGTTGGGCATATAATTCAGATGGTGAGCAACCTGCAGACGATGAACCCGTAGATGACGGATCGGGTACTGCTGATGGGTCAAGTGTGGGTCTTCAATTAAATTCCTATGATTATTGCCATGGTGGTGTTGTACCAGGTGCTACTTATTGGATTGGGAATGAGCAAGTTCCAGCAACAGGACATACAGTTAAGAGAGGAATGACGTACACTATTACGGTTAGGGCAAGTGGTTATAAAGATTTTATCAATTCATTTTCTGTTTAGCCATGACACAGATATTAAACTTCATATTAAAAAAACAACCACCTACGTGGCCTGAATTTGAAGAAATATGCCCAGACGGTGGGGTGATTCCAGATTGTGATATAAGAGTTGACCCAGACTATTGGGGAATACCGGAACCAATAGAAACATACGGTGATTTAGAAGTCATCCACTGCCCCATGGAAAGTTTGACTGCTAAGTGCGGTGCGTCTGTTTCAGTTTGGATGAGACCTGGTTGCCCACCCGAAACATCTGATGTGGTTTGTGATACGGTTCAGAATCCAATAGAAATAGCTCAAGATAGTTCTGAAACAATTTACATTTTGGATGGATACCCTCCATATAAATGGGAAATAGTTGGTGGTAGTGGGTTCTCTTTGAGATGGGAAACCACTGACGATTTGGGGGGTAGACCAGACGAAAGACTTAATTCCCAGAATATTCTTTACTCCAGTTCAGCTAGTTGTGGAAAGGCCAGGGTTAAAATAACAGATAATTGTTCTACAGAGGTCATCTGTGAATTTGATAGCTCGCTTGCATCCGAGTTAAATTGGGATGCGATAAGTAGTGGTAAAACTATAGTTACGGGAGAATCTGGAGTTACCATTGCTGTTAGAGATGGTATTGGGCCGTATACTTGGAGTGTTGTGGGGCTCGGTTTTAGCCTAGGGTCGGCTGTTACCGTCGGTAGGTTTAATACTTTAAATGCGAATTGGTGTGCTTGTGGTACTGCTGATATAACGGTTACTGATGGTTGCGATTCACAGGCTAATGGTAGTGTACGCTGTTCAGATTGCGGCGAGTGGGTATTACATGATTCGTGTATTCAGGGATATGACTTTGCATATACCTGGCCCGATTTTTATACTGCTGATGGAAAATATAAGATTGAGCATTCGGATCATTGCCAGACGTCTTACCCTTATAATTGGACCTGTTGTACTTTTTCGGAATCTTATGGGTATACATTTCCTTTAGAGCAATGTAATTGGTGTTGGGATCGTTCTAGGGGGCAGCATTCGAAAACAGAAGTTTTTATTTGGGTGCCCGGATCAGATCATGAAGTGGAATATGATTGGACTAATAGTGCCCAGACGGTATTGAAATCTTCTAGTGCCACGGTTTACGTAATTGGAGGGACTCCTCCTTATACCTGGGACATTTCTGGGGTAGGGTTTTCTTTACAACATACAGAGACTACAGGACTTTCCAATACGGTTATAACTAGTGCGGCAGCTTGTGGTAGTGGAGTTATTACAGTTGAAGATAAATGTGATTTTCAGGTGGGGGGAAGTATTAGGTGTTCAAATGGGGGGCAGTGGGTTCAGATAGAACATACCGACAATGGAGATGAAGCTTGTGGTATAATGCGTGGCGTTGGTGTTGACTACCACAATACTTGGTCTTTAATATGTGACGCTGGAGGATGTTATGAGTCGTGGCGCGGTAAATATCATGTCTATGAAATAGCAGAAACCAACCTGAATTTTTGGTATGGGTATCCGTACACTTGTGCTGATTGCAATTGTGATTATTGGGTACCAAATGGTTGTGTAACCTGTTTGCAAAATACTGTTCTGGATTGTTCTTACGCTGATCCAGGCACGACTGGAACTTTCCCTTGTTGTTATTCAGATCCTAAATATCATTGTAAAGCTGTATATAAACGACTTTTAGAAGAATGGAAGTGTCCATAATGAAACAAATATTATCAGCCTTTGGTTACGGATTAATTCAAGATTGTTTTGGTCTATTAAAGACTTTGGGAAAACAAGGGCTTTCCCATGAAGAATTTCTTGCCTTTGTAGAAGAATCAAAAAACGAGGCTAATGATTTTATAAAAGAGGAAATGAAAAAGGAGTTACCAAAGAAAGAGAAACCCAAAAAGAATATATTTTTAAANNGTGTAAAGGTGAAGTGTATGTTGAGGGCATTTGTCCTAGCAATCCATTAGTGAGGCAGGGTTTCGTGCGTAGGGGAATCTGTGGGGCCTGTGGCAACGAGTTTGGGATAAGGTGATAATATGGAAAATATATTGGTTGCTTCACATGGTGGTAAAGGCTTTATAACTCACCATGATCAGGAAATTAATGGGCTTTCTTTTCAAGTTCATCCCCTTGATACTGGGCAGATAGTAGTAGAGGTTGATGGTTCACCAATAGTAATTGGGGCTTGGAAAAATCGGGTAATGGGGTCAACCATAACACCCGAGGAAAGTTTGGAGCTTATTGAGGTTACAGAAAAGAGAAGTTTGGAAGAAGATATTCCCAATCAAGAAGCTAAATTGGCTAATAAAAAAGCCCGTTTGGCTGAATTGAAAGACAAGGAGAAAGGATGAAAGAATTACAGTTAGAATCACAATTCGTTCAGTTGTTTGGATCGGAACTTTTAACAGAATCAGATTTAGGGGTTGTCACGCAACTAAAGGATGAACTTGTCCATACGTTAAGAACAACCCAGATTCATCGTACAAGAACGGAAATGGAGGTCTCTGTTTTAAACGATACCAAGTTTCCAACTCCTGCTTCTAAGTATTGGCAGTCGTTAAGGGAGCAAGGGGTCATGTTCGAGGAACTGATCCTTTTGTCTTTTGAGTATCGAAAAAGGAAAGTGGAAGTAAAAATTCTCAAAAGGAAGTTTACCAAAGAAGAGGATGATCTTGAAAGAGAGCTTCTCCAGATTGAAATTGAAAAGGAACAGTATATACTGTCTGCCCAGGAAAGGGTTGCTAAAGCTCGCATTCGCGAAATCAAAGATTGGTCTGAAATCAAGGCAAGAGAAATGTCCCTTATGAACGGTGACGATTTAGAGGATTCAGATCACCATCAGCTTATCTCATATACAAAAAGGTGGATTCAGCAAAGTATTTTGATGGGTAATAATGGTAGTCCATCGGAAATACAAAATCTGCTTGGTCAGTTACGTAGTGGTATCAAGACTTGCATGAGGTTGGGTCTTTTGGATATTGTTTTGCAGGGCTTCAATGAAAATATTCAGAATGATATTAAACGCTCTTATGGAGTAATAAAATAATGTCTGGAACCTGGTCAGCCGGTGGTAGTTTACTAACAGCACGGCGTTACATTGGAGGCTGTGGTACTCATATAGCAGGTTTATCGTTTGGAGGGTATATCCTTGCTAATACAGACGTAACGGAGGAGTATAACGGTTCTACTTGGTCGAGTGGCGGTAGTTTGGCTACAGCTACAAGGGGTGCAGGTGGTGCTGGAACTCAAACGGCTGGTTTAGAGTTCGGTGGGTATACTACCATATATGCTACTCACACTGGAGAGTACAACGGCACAACATGGTCAGGAGGTGGTAGTTTAGCTACAGGTAGGCGTTATCCTGGAGGAGCTGGAAGTCAGACTGCTGGATTGTCGTTTGGTGGGCAAATAACTTTTGCTGTATCGAACACGGAGGAGTATAACGGTACAATATGGTCAGCAGGTGGCTCATTGTCTACCGCTCGTCGTTTACTTGGTGGGGCCGGCACTCAGTCGGCTGGGTTATCTTTTGGTGGTGATAATAATGGTACTAATGAAGACAACACGGAGGAGTATAACGGTACAACATGGTCAACAGGTGGTAACCTTTCTTCACCAAAATATGGCCTGGGAGGATGCGGTACCCAATCTGCTGGCTTAGCGTTTGGTGGATATACTACCACATATATAGCAGTAACTGAAGAGTACAATGGAACTGCTTGGGGTAGTGGTGGTAATTTAGCTACTGCAAGAAGCCAACTTGGAGGTTGTGGTAGTCAGTCAGCCGGTCTTTCTTTTGGTGGAAGTACAGGTGCTATTTCTGCTGTTACAGAAGTATATACAATAGGATATATAGCTCACGGTACTTGGTCAATCGGTGGTAATTTAAGTACAGCGAGGCGTCTCCTTGCGGGTTGTGGAACTCAAACGGCCGGATTAAGTATTGGTGGTTATTCCTCGGCTGGTAATTCCAATATTACAGAGGAGTACAATGGAACTAGTTGGGGTTCTGGTGGAAATTTGTCCACAGCAAGATATGGTTTGTGTGGTTGTGGTATTCAAACAGCCGGTTTAAGTTTTGGTGGTTCTACGGGAAGTGTTACCAACGTTACAGAAGAATACAATGGAACTAGTTGGAGTTCCGGTGGAGGTTTGGCTGCGGTAAAAGATTATTTAGCGGGTTGTGGAGCTCAAACAGCCGGTCTTTCCTTTGGTGGTTATACGGGAAGTGTTAATTTATCTTCTACTGAGGAGTATAACGGCACTGCTTGGAGCTCTGGTGGAAATTTAGCTACAGCAAGAAGATCACTTGGTGGTGCTGGAAGTCAGACTGCTGGATTGTCATTTGGTGGTGTTGTTTCAACTTATTCGGATATTACTGAAGAGTACAACGGAACAAGCTGGTCTTCAGGCGGAAGTTTGGTTGTGTCTATACAACGGAACAGTGGTTGTGGAACTCAGACAGCAGGTTTGTCCTTTGGTGGTTATACAGTAAGTGCCGTTAGTGTTACAGAAGAGTACGACGGAACTAGTTGGAGTAGCGGTGGAGATTTAATTACAGCAAGAGAGCAATTATCGGGAGCAGGTAATCAATCAGCTGGTTTATCTTTTGGTGGTTCTACGGGAACTCTTTCTACGGCAACTGAGGAATACGGTTTTCCCATACCAAGTTCTGGAACTTGGTCTGCCGGTGGTAATTTGTCTACCGCGAGATCTGATTTGGCAGGTTGTGGAACTCAAACAGCAGGTTTATCTTTTGGTGGTTTTATTTCAACTTACTCGGCTGTAACCGAGGAGTATAATGGCACTGCTTGGGGTTCTGGTGGAAATTTAACTACAGCAAGATATGGTTTAGGTGGATGTGGTATTCAAACAGCCGGTTTGTCTTTTGGGGGTACGGCTGGGGGTGACGTTAGTACAACAGAGGAGTACGATGGTACATCATGGAGTAGCGGAGGTAATTTAGCTACAGCACGGCGTTATATTTGTGGTGCCGGAACTCAAACAGCCGGTCTTTCCTTTGGTGGACTAACCACAGTTGTTTCAAAAGTAACGGAGGAGTACAATGGTACCGCCTGGTCTGCTGGTGGTGATTTATCTGTAGCCAAAAGATTATTATCAGGAGCGGGAACGCAAACTGCTGGTTTGTGTATGGGTGGATACACCAGTGCATCTCTTAATATTACTGAGGAGTATGATGGAACTGCCTGGTCTTTAGGTGGTAATTTAGCTACACCTTTACGAGCTGCCGCTGGAGCAGGTTCTCAGACCTCTGCCCTTTCTTTCGGTGGTGTTATATCTATTGCGGTTGCTGTCACTGAAGAATACAACGGTACTTGTTGGCGTAAAGGCGGAAATCTATCCACTGCAAGATATGTTCTTGGTGGCGCTGGTTCCCAGACAGCTGGATTGTCCTTCGGTGGTAATACTGGTTCTGTTTCTGCGGTAACTGAAGAATATACAAAGATTCCGGCATTTATTGGTGTTTGGTCCACGGGTGGAAATTTAGCTACAGCACGAAAGGGTATAGCGGGTTGTGGAACTCAAACAGCCGGTCTGTCTTTTGGCGGTGCTGTGGGTACGACAAACTATGTTGTAACTGAAGAGTACAACGGATCTGTTTGGTCTTCTGGGGGTAACTTATCTAATTCAGTCCGGTATTCTAGGGGTTTGGGAATCCAAACAGCAGGTCTTTCATTTGGTGGTAGGGATTCCGGTGGCACCAATGTTGCGATTACTGAGGAGTACAATGGTTCTTCTTGGTCCTCTGGTGGAAATCTGGCTACAGCAAGACGTAATTTAGGTAGTGCTGGTTTTCAGACAGCAGGATTGTGTTTTGGTGGTGTCACAACTGTGGTTGTTGCTATAACTGAGGAGTACAATGGTACTGCTTGGTCATCTGGTGGGAGTCTGTCTACTGCAAGGAGTGCCCTTGGTGGTGCCGGTACCCAGAATGCTGCCCTTGCCTTTGGTGGATCAACTGGTTCTGCTTCTGGTATAACTGAGGAGTACAACGGTACTGCTTGGAGCTCTGGTGGAAATTTAGCTATAGCAAGATATAGCCTGGGTGATGCCGGTTCGCAGACAGCTGGATTGTCGTTTGGTGGATATATTTCCGCTATTTCGGCGGTAACTGAAGAGTACAATGGATCAGTTTGGAGCTTGGGTGGTAATCTTATTACTGCTAGATACACCCTTGCGGGTTGTGGCATTCAGACTGCTGCATTATCCTTTGGTGGATTAGACTCTGCTGAGTTAGCAACAACCGAAGAATATAATTCTGGGATAATACAGTACAATGGTGTTTGGCGCTCCGGTGGAAATCTATCTACCGCGAGACACAGTTTGGCAGGTTGTGGAACTAAAACAGCAGGTTTATCTTTTGGTGGATATACTACTACCAATTCAAATATTACAGAGGAGTATAACGGAACTAGTTGGGGTTCTGGTGGAAATTTAACTACAGCAAGATATGGTTTAGGTGGATGCGGTATTCAAACGGCTGGTTTGTCTTTTGGTGGACATGCTTTTGGGGTAGGTGACCAAAACGTCACCGAAGAATATGACGGTACTACTTGGTCTGCTGGAGGTAATTTATCTGTAGCTAAAAGAGAATTAGCTGGTTGTGGAACACAAACTGCTGGTTTGTGTTTTGGTGGTACTACTGGTGCTGTCCAAGCTGTAACAGAAGAGTACAACGGTACTGCTTGGAGCGCTGGTGGAAATTTACTCACAGCAAGATATGGACTAGCAGGATGCGGTATTCAAACGGCTGGTTTATCTTTTGGTGGGTGGGTATCAGCTAATGTGGCTACTACCGAAGAGTATAACGGAACTAGTTGGTCTTCAAGTAGTGATTTGTCCACACCACGTTCTTATATGGGTGGTTGTGGAATTCAGACAGCAGGTTTGTCATTTGGTGGTAGTAGTGGTACTTATTCGTTTATAACTGAGGAATACAATGGTACTGCTTGGGGCTCCGGTGGAAATTTACTCACAGCAAGGCAGGGTTTGGGTGGTGCCGGTTCACGGACCTCAGCTTTAAGTTTTGGTGGTACTACGGGCTCTATTTTAAATGTAACTGAAGAGTATGGCTTTGGTTTTGTTCCTTCCCTAATAGATGTCTTTCAAAGTTATGAATTGCTTTATGGTAATGCAGTTTTCTCAGTGAATGATTGGGAAGAACTCTATGGTGATGCTGGTTACATAAAAGCAGATTGGGTGCAACCTTACGGTGACCGATTTTTAAGTAGAGCTTGGGATCAAATATGGAGTTTTCCAATACACCAGGATTGTATACAGCCTTATGATATTTTGCTGGGAGATCTTCCACGAAGTTATGTTATACAGTATTACAGAGATAGAGCAATTCCTAAAATTGATGTTGTTGAATGGTATGGTAATAGAGCCATGCCCTATAATGCTATAGATATTCCTTATTCAGGTGTACCGATAGTAGCTTGTGCAATAGATGAACCGTATGAAAACTTTGTCCAAGTTAAAACGGCTGTTGATATACCGTACTCCATTCTCTCAAATCCTATGGCTGAATTTCGTCAACCGTATGCAATTTGCGAGACAACTGTTGCAAATGCCATAGACCTGATCTATAATTTGAATGATAAGGACCCAGTTTTAGTAGAAAATGTACAGTTTTACTCATTGCTGAAGGGTGGTTCTGAAGTCCAAAGTATCGATGTTACTGTAGATGTAAATGGAACTGCAATTGATCCGTATGCAATTTCAATCCATGGTGGTGTAAATAGTTATTGCTTTTCTTTGACCATGAATGTCAGTTCAGCAGGGGAGTACGCATTTTGTTCTTATGGTAAAATAGCTACTGTATTGGTTGGTAGTAGAGAATTCAAGTTCTTCCTGGAAGGAAAGTCCAGAGCTCGTGAATCAGGAAGTGCTACGTATACCATAACGGGAGCTAGTTTAATATGCCAGCTTGATACACCAAAGGCAGAAAATCTCCTGAAAGTTTGGGATACTACAATTACAGCAAAAGAGGTAGTTGTAGAAATGGCCGGTTCCCTTCTGGATGACACAACCCATCCTGATTGGTGGGAAGGGGTTGATTGGTCAATCCCACCAAATACACTATTTGCAAATGATGAATCACCGATTAGTATAATTAGGAAAGTAGTCCAGGCCTCTGGTGGTATTGTCCAGTCATATCCTGATGGTACTCTAAGAGTAAGAAAGCGGTACCCGCATCCAATACCAGATTGGGACACAACTACTCCTGATTTTTCATTATCAGATGAGAATGATTTCTTTGCTATTTCCGAAAATTTTGATTTTAGAGAGGGTTTCAATAAGGTTTTAGTGTCCAATCAAGACGTTAGCGACTCGGAGCAAANNTTATGTTACGTAACGCCGTACAATGAAAACTTTGTTCTGAAGACTTCAGGTGGTGGATGGGTAACGATTGAACTGATTGGTGAAACCCAGGAAACCATAACAGAAGTGGTTGAAATTGTAGAAGGATCTGGTAGTGTTTCTAAACCCATCTACGAGGAAATTATAGCAGATAGAGCTTATTTGCAAACTCAATTGGGTGCTGTAATCTTTACAGAGTCGGGAAATCTGACCACTGAGGTAGCCGGACAGAGCTTGTTGCAGATCACATACGTAACCAAATATATAGAATATTTAGTGACTTCCCAGAATGTTGAGCAAGTCCAGTTCTATACTGAAACACCAGAGGAATAAGAATGGCAATTTCAGCAAGTATAGTAGTTGACTTTGGTGGCGGTGCGGGAGTATCTACCCTAGTGGCAGAGTTGGATGATATTAAAAATGATTCCAAAAGCTCATTCCTGACCTCAGAGACAGCTTTCTTTGCGATTTATAAATACCCCAGTACATTATCGGTACATCAACCGTATCCCACTGCTGGTATGGTGCTCAGTGCTGGTACAGTAACGAGAACCAAAACGGAAAATCTGGAGTTTGTGGGCAGTAAGGAGGTTTCCTTATCACATCCACCTAATGGTCCTGTTACTGTTAACCGTTGGTTTGGTAATGTTGGTCAGGGTTTTACGATATCTGGGTTTACTGCTTCAATAACGTCAGATTCACCTTGCATCTGTGAAGTAACTTACAAGACGACTGGGGCTCTGTGGGAGATCCGTCCACCAAATAATATTAATTTAGCTGTGACTCCAAACTATCCAATCATTGTTTATATCACGGCTGACGACTTAGTATAGTGGGTATAATTATGGCGATTAATGTTATTGTGATGCGGGACGAAGGTAATGTGCCGGCTCCAGATATTGTGGATGCTCTGGTAACAACTGAGGAGGTAGCTGTTTCACGTGGTACTCAGTTCATAGATGCTAATCATAGAAGTAAAATGCTAGCTGCGGCAAATAGTCCATTTACGCAATGGATAGCTCCTGGGTCTCTTTTAGAAATTACAGATTCAGAGTTTGTTGCGTACAAAGCCCTGGTTACAGACATAACTCTTTCAATATCAAAAAATAAGGCTGAGTATACCATGGACGCTAACATGATGTGGGAGACAGTGGCTAATGAATAATATAGCCAGCTTAAAGACTCTCCTTATAGTGGAGCCGAAGAAAAGAATAGGAACTATCTCGGAGGTAAGTTCGGGGTACGCCATTATTACCGATTTTTTGAATAGAACTTTTAAAGCCACAATCCCAGAAAATTTAGATTTAATTGTTGGAGATACAGTAATTGTTCTCGGTGGTGCTGTTATTGGGAAAACAAAAATTGAGTCCTCTCCATCTGTATACGAAGTTTAATTCAATTCAATTTTACTTGGAGGAAATTGGAAATGCTTGTTAATGATAGGAATCTAGCAATAGTTGTAATTATGGTAATGGTGATATTTTTCATATTAGTTGGAAAAACACCTTCAGAAGCAGCAGACATTGTTGAAAAGGCCATCATTGCCGTAGGTAGTTTAGCCACTGGTTCTATTGCACGGGACTCAAGTAAGGTGTCCGATACAATATCAAGTTTGGCAAAGAAAGTGTTCAAGGGAAAGAAACCCACGGATACTGGTGATCCCAAACCCAATAGAGACCCGGAGACTACTTATTCCTAAAGCGTAAAAGTTTTCTATGCTTTGCTATTAAAAGTCAAAACAAATGCTCTCCTCGCGATTCTGTGCATAGGATAGGCAGGGTGTGATTAATTATGAGTGCGAAAGATACAATCTTGTTGTTTTACAATGCAACGGGTAGCATTGAATACGTTTGCAAGGCTCTCTCTGGTTCACAATCCTATGATCCTGTTTGGCAGATTGCGAAATTTTTCTATGACGTGGATGAAAATCTTATTGGACTTCAGTATGCCAATGGGTCATCCAATTTTACCATGATAGCAGATGATAGAGCTTTGTATAGGTACACTGGTAATCTAGAAACGGTCATAGTTGCAACTGAAAATATCTCGGTATTCGAAGTTTTCGATCTGACTGCCTCTGGAGTTAAGTATACAAAACATGGAGACGACGGTAATTTGGGGAGCACTGCATTTATATTTCAAAACTCTGGTCATATAAAAGTTCTCTATGAAGCTGAGGAGTTAGATAAGACTGGAGAAGCTAATTGGCTTTCCCAGACAACTCTAGAGATCAGTTACCCGTTGCTTAAGGGGCAGAGTTTAATAATCCGTTCATAAAGGAATACACAATGGCAGAAGCACATATCAGAGCTTTATTCGGTGAAGATTTCCGTATTGATAGAGTGGTGTACGTTGCCAAGAATGGGGATGATTCTAATATCGGAACTTATGTTGATCCATTTCTGACTATTCAGGCAGCAATTGATTACATAGTAGCAAGTGGTATCATTGGTCTGGGACAACAAGCACTAGTGGAAGTTTANNACTACAGACAGTGGAGTAGTTGTTATTTACAACACTGGGGTTGATGCTGCCCACTACCCTTTATGCGGAGATGACGGAAATGCCTTTTACTTGAGGAATTTAACTGTACAAACTGATGATGGGGGAGTGTTTGGTAAACTTTCCAACAGTAGATTCAACAGTATTTTGTTTTCCGGTGGTGAGTTTATTGAAGGTACAGAGAATGTATCATTGTATGCTGTTTGGAAGAACTGTTCCTTTCTAAATTCCAATGCCTTTAATTTGACGGGGGTTGCACC
>LGVE01185970.1_pt1 | contig 15472 bp, 13 predicted proteins | sample 469871 | NCBI WGS metagenome assembly LGVE01 (sample SAMN03893561, study PRJNA290197) | marine sediment metagenome | material: sediment; isolation source: combined push core samples #3730, #5133, and #5579 collected at Hydrate Ridge | place: Pacific Ocean: Hydrate Ridge | reverse complement strand
CGCTTCACCAACTGGACAGCTCCAGACGGTGTTACCCTTGCCGATGCGAAGGCACAAGAAACGACTTTTACTATGCCCGGAAACGCTGTCGAAATAAGTGCTAATTATGAATCCATTCCAGAAATATATACTATAACTTACGCTCCTAACGGTGCAGATGTTGTTGGTGCCATGGTGGCGGATACATTCACCGAAGGTGTTTCACAGGATCTTCAAACAAATGCTTTCACTCGGGATTGCTACAGTTTTGTCGGTTGGAAAATCGAGGGAGATGCTGCAAAAACAGTTTATGCAGATAAGGCGTCATTTACAGCCGTAGCCGATACCACCTTATATGCCTAGTGGAGCGAAAATACCTATACGATCACAGGTCGGGTTGAAGATAGCAATAAGGCAGCGATTGCCGCTGCGACAGTCGAACTTAAAAAAGGTGATACCGTGATTGGAGCGGCTGTGACAACCGCTGCAGATGGAAGCTTTAGTTTTAACCAAGTGCCAAATGGTGCCTATGATTTGATTATCAGTAAGGACGACGGTAGCGTAACCATTAGTGTCACTGTTGATAATGCAGACAATAGGCTTGAAAGTGCTATAATATTGCCAAGTGGCAAAATGAATAGTGAGGTTGAAGTAAAAGGTGATACACCACCGATTACTGTCGGAAATCTTGAACAACAGTTTGATGAAAAAGATAAAGAAATTGTCGAAAACGGCGGTTCAGTCGAAATTAAGCTTATTGCTGAAACTAAAGATAACAAGGCCAAAAATGCAGCCAATATAACAGTTGCGGCATCATCAAATGGAAAAGAAATTGGGATGTTTATTGATTTATCAGTATTTAAAATAATTGGCGCATCGACAAAAAAATTGAATGATCTTCCTTCATTAATTGAGATATTTATCCCTCTAAATGAAGCCCTTCAAGGCAAAACCGATTATGTGATTTATCGATATCATGATTCAGTTGTTGATATGATTACAACAACGCCTAATGAACAAGGTGAAAAAATTGAACTCATTGATGGCGGTAAAACAATTAAACTAAGTGCTAAGAAATTCTCCACTTATGCAATTGCTTATAACGATACAACAACCGGTGGCGGAGGAACACCATCTAATTATTCGGAAATTGAAAAGTTGATTATTGATTTACCATCAGCAGAAAATTTCAAAGAGAGCAATCTTCCCGAATTTGAAAAGGTGGAAACAGAATACAACAAATTAAATAGTGCTGAAAAATCAGCCATTGATGAATCGTTACACAACAAATATAAAGAAATCCTAAAGCTTACTGAAACCATGCGAAAAGATATTGAGAAAACACAAATAAGTTCATCAAAGAATCCGAAAACAGGAAATAATAGTTCCCTTGGACCCATCAGTGTAACAATGGGATTAATAGTGCTGGGATTCGGATTGTATAAAAAAGCAAAGAAAAAGCAGTGCGAGTAAGCGCTTAAATTTTTTACAAAAAGAATGACGAAGGCAACAGTAAGTCCAGATATAGAAGGAAAATGATATGAAAAAAATAAAGGCCCTAATGCTGATAATTATAATCATAGCTTTAATTGGAAGTGCAATATGTTTTTTTTCAGATGAGAATAAAAACCAAGCATTGGATAATAGAGAATCGAACCTTGTTATGGCGATGCATCAAGTTGATGAGATAAGCCTCAGGTATCGGGTAAAAGCACAAAAAAATGATTGGGAAAAAGACTGGCAAAAGAATGGGGAACCAGCCGGTCGTCAAGGACAATTGATAGAGGGTATTCAAATTAAACTTACGGGAACAAACTTACCATTGAAATCTGAAATTGAGTATCGAACCCATGGACAAAATACTGGCTGGGAAAAGAATTGGTTAAAGAATGGTGAGACAGCGGGTGTTAAAGATCAGCAATTAGATATGATACAAATTCGGATTGCTGGTATTATCGGCTATTCGGTTCAATACCGGGTTTGTGATGCAAATATGGGATGGGAAAATACTTGGGTTACTAATGGAGAAAGTGCTGGAACGCAAGGTGTTGGGCTCGAGGCGATTGAAATCAAACTGGTTAAAAATGATTTGTTAGAATCAGAACGATTAAGAACTGGAGTGATTACCACAGGGACGACGCCAGTAAAAGGACAGAAAATTAATGAAGGCAACGGACACCAAGATCAAGTAAAATCATCAAGCAACGGGAATATTGTGTCAGATCTGCCATTAATACCTAAAAATGTGGTTGATGAACCAATTGCACCAATTGCACCAATTGCACCAGAAGCACCAGAAGATCTGGCGGCAAAAGCAGGCAGTCAGGCGATTACCCTTTCATGGCATGGGACTAGTGAAGATGAGAGTTATAAAATCTATCAGTCCGCCACCAAAGATGGAGACTATACAGAAGTAGCGGTGGGAATAACCGAAACGTCCTATGAAGTATCTGATTTGGAAGACGGAAAACGTTGCTATTATAAAGTAAAAGCAACGTCTAAAGATGGTGATAGCCCGTTTTCCGAAGTTGCTACCGCTATTACGAGTATCGATGACCAGGGGAATACTCTTCTCGGAAATCAACTTTTAATTAGCAACGAGTCGACAGATTTTGAAACGAATCAACCAACCGGTAGCTTATCTTTAGGTAGTGATAAAATGGAAGGCTTTGAACAAAATCATTCGGATAGTTTTGTTGATGCGATTATTCCATTTGAGCCTGTTGACAAACAAGAACCGATTAATTCGGTTAATGCACCAAATATGAGAGCTAATGCCATAAATGAGAAAGGTAGTACGCGTGATTTTTATACCTTTAACTTTGAAACCGAAGGTTATGATTTAACCAATGCCAGATTAGCTTATATTGGTACTTATTCAGAAATCTGGATTGAAACAAAGACCTCTGATAATATGATAATGGAAATTACCGATGACGAGGCAAAGGAGTTAGGTGAAGAATTTGATCAAAATATTTATCCATTGGTGACCGAAAATTTTTATGAAGAATCGGATATTAATGGAGATGGGCGAGTTGTGATTATGTACTATAATATTAGGCAAAAATGGGGTTGGTCAGAGGAGACGATATCCGGCTATTTCAAGCCAGCTGATTTATATGATACAGAGTTTTCAAACAAGATGGAAATGTTCTATATTGATACCCTTCCAACCATGGGGGTTGGGAATAGTAATCCTGATTTTAAGCCAGTTTATGGATTGCTGGCTCATGAATTCCAGCATTTGGTGAATTTATGACCGATTTTAGAGCGGCAATGATTCTTAAGGCAAACACAGGAAGATTTGGGTTTAACGGCGAGCCGTTTTTTAATGCGATTTCAACACCCTTATATACTGGAGAGTCAGCATGCTTGAGCGGAGGTAGTGCGATTGTAACAGCAATTGATTGTCCATTTAAAGTACCAGACGACAGAGGAATCGATATCAATTATTTGGGTATTTTTAGATAAGAGAAGGATTATTTAAAAAGAAGAGCGATACGATTAGGAGCTTAACAGCCTCTAATCGTTTTTTTTATGGATACAATAATTTATAGTGTGATTAACCGTAATACGACATTAAGGCGATTATTTATAACTGGATTGTTTTTGTACTTAATTTTGTGATAGAATTAGCGATAAACGCTCTATTAAAAGTGACGCAAATGAATCAGCACCTCCTTGAAATAGGACTATTTTCATATGATCATTGCAGCTTAGGAAAAAAATCAGGAGGAAAAGATGAAAATCAAAAGAACAAAGAGCAAGAAAATTTGGTCATTGATTCTAACCGTGGTCATGTTCACCGTGTTGTTTCTACCAGTGAATATGCCAGTACAGGCGGCAGAAGCAGTTTACGGTGTTTTAAAAATTGACGGCAATATCTATGAAACCAATGCCGACAATACTAGTCCAACCGAAACAGAAATCACTGATAAGAAGATGGTGACACACCTGTTTGCCGCAGCTGATGTAACGTCAATTAGTGACCAGGCATTTAGAGACTGCACCAGTCTAATTGAGGTGAAAATGCCAGCGGTAATTACAATTGGTGTCAGGGCATTTCAACGGTGCACGCGTTTAACTACCGTAGAATTTCCAAAGGCAACCACAATTGGCGTTAATGCATTTTATTATTGCAGTGCGTTAACTACCGTAGAACTGCCAGAGGTAACCACAATTGGTGCGAGAGCATTTTATTATTGTGATACGTTAACGACTGTAGAATTTCCAGCGGTAAGCACAATTGATTATGGAGCATTTGAATATTGCAAGGACTTAGCGACCACAGAATTTCCAGCGGTAATCACAATTGGTGAAGGGGCATTTGAATATTGCTTTGACTTAACTACTATAGAATTTCCGAAGGCAAAAACAGTTGGTAGCTTTGCATTTTCGCATTGCTATGATTTAGCTACCATAAAATGCCCAGAGGCAACCACAGTTAGTTCGATTGCATTTTATAATTGCCGTGCGTTAACTACCATAGAATTTCCAGAGGTAACTACAATTGGTTACCGCGCATTTTATGAGTGTGAAGATTTAACTACCGTAGAATTTCCGAAGGTAAAAACAATTGGCGATACTGCATTTGCGCATTGCGATGCGTTAGCTACAGTAGAATGCCCAGAGGCAAACACAATTGCTTACAGAGCATTTTATGATTGCAATTTATTAACGACTGCAGAATTTCCAGAGGCAGTTACAATTGATGACGGAGCATTTTATGAGTGCAACGCTTTTGCTAATCTTACCCTAGGAGTAGAATCACCAACTGTTGGCGAAGATGCATTTAGTGGCTGCTTATGCACCAATTTGACCATTGCGGGTGGGAACAGTCAGGCGACCGTAAAAGAATATGAAGATGCAGACGCCAGTGAACCCCAGGGTTACTGGTATGGCTGGGCATTATCCTATCCACTTACGGTAAATAATGGAATAGTAAACGAGGCGACAGTAAATGGTGACTATCATACGGGTACAAGGGTTACTATTACGGCTAACGAACCGAAAACCGGACAGAGATTTAAAGACTGGACAATTGTAAGCGGTGGTGTGATTTTTGCAAATCCGAAGACGCAAAGTACGGCCTTTACCATGCCAGGGAATACCGTGGAAGTTAGTGCGAATTATGAAACNNGAAACCATTCCAGTAACGAGGATTAGTTTTGATGCAAACAATGGCGTCGGTGAGATGACGCCACAGCAGATTAGCGAAGGCAATCCACAGAATCTGAATGACAATGAATTTACCCGAGAAGATTACAGCTTTAAAAACTGGAATACAGATAAAAGCGGGAGTGGTACGGACTATGATAACAAGGTGGAATTTAGTGCCGAAGCGATTGCAACAGAGATAACCCTGTATGCTCAGTGGACCGAAAACACGTTCACGATTTCAGGTCGAGTTGAGGATGACAATGCAACACCGCTAGTCGATGTGGAAGTTAAGCTGATGAATGGTAATACCGCAATTGCTACTGCGGTTACAACCGCAGAGGGTACATTTAGTTTTAACAAGGTGCCAAACGGGTCCTATGATCTGATTATCAGTAATAGTTATAGTAGTGTGACTAGTCATGTCAATGTTGATAATGCAGACACTACACTTTCAACAGCATTAATACTTCCAAGCGGAAAAACGAGTAGTGAGGTTGAGGTGAAAGGTGATACACCACCGATTGTTGTCGAAAATCTTGAACAGCAGTTTAATAAAACAGATAAAGAAATTTTAGCAAATGGCGGTTCGGTCGAAATTAAGCTGATCGCTGAAACCAAAGATAATACGGAATTAAATGCAGGCAATATAACAGGTGTGGCAACATCAAATGAAAAAACAATCGGGATGTTTATTGATTTATCAGTAGTGAAAACAATCGGATCTTCCACAGAAACAATGGGTGAACTTTCGTCTTTGATTGATATATTTATCCCACTTGATAAAGCTCTTCAAGGAAAAACAGATTATGTGATTTATCGTTACCATGATGCAGCCGTCGAGATGATTACAACAATTCCCAATGAACAAGGCGAAAAAATTGAACTCGTTGATGGTGGTAAAACAATTAAGTTGAGTGCCAAAAAATTCTCACTCTATGCCATTGCGTATAGTGATACAACGCAAACAGGAGGAAGTTCATCAAATAATCCAAAAACTGGGAATGATCGTCCTATTATACCCATTAGTGCAACAATGGGATTGATAGTTCTGGGGTTTGGATTATACATAAAAACAAAGGTAAAACGGAGTAATTAGAAGAACAGACTTTTTCCATAGGAACCCTTCAATTAATAGATTCCTTATTTTGGCGTTTTTAGGTAAGAGAAAGATTAGCTGAAAAAAGAGTACTACGATTAGAAAATTAATTGCTTCTAATTGTTTTTAGAAGATTACATTTTATGACTAAACAAAAACAACCGCTAATTAACGGGATTAGTTTAAATCTACAGGGAAAAACTGTTGGCGATACAAGTATAAATGGTATTTTTTTATAGCCATTTTTCGGAACTTTCCCCGTCCCTTAACTTATAAAAGGACCAGCTTACTCGGTTTAAAAAAACTGAGTGACTGGTCCTTTTAGCTTGTGAATATGGGTATTATATTCGCTGGTATTTTTAGTATCGGTATACCGCTGCGATATCGCTTTCTGTTGGCATATTCGCCTTTTCTAAAATCAACACTTCTCCACCTTGACTAAGAACTGCTTCAGCTATTTCGTCGTAAATGTCGCCGATGTAAGAATCTTGTGACACCCCTTCGGTAATGGTTCCGAGACTAAGATCATAGCTGCCTGGATGGACAATATATTCTTCTAAATAAAGGACTTCCACCCGTTTTTCTGTGATGGCTTTGGCAATTTGAACCACATCATCAGAACTCATATTTTTTGAATGGGCCTGGTTAAATATTTCCATGTGTTCTTTTAATTGCTGGTTAAAAAGTTCCGCCATGACATTTTGAACCATTTCATCAAGCATTTTTTTGTCCAATGCGTCAATATCAGTTTTAATGCTTTCTTTTATTAGATATGGGTTTTTTGATATCTTTCGGAGTTCGCCCTGATGTTCGTCAAGCCCAACGAGGATGAGGGGTGTTTTATACTGCATGGAATAATTTTCATGAACGAAGTTGTCCACATGACGAAAGAATTTTTCATTATCGATTTTTTTCTCTTCCTTAGCGCCGCCATAGCCATGATAGGTGGATTGATCCCCTCCTAGACTGGCATGAGAAAGGTCTTTTTCTGTTAATTGAGTCCCTAAAACACCTTCAAGCGTCGAGTCTTTTTCATCCAAAGCAATCTTATGAATGCCATTACGATCTGCATCATAGAGAAAGAAACGATCGCGATTGAGACCGAGAACGTGGTACCGGCTTTTTTGCTGATGGCTTTTCAATAAAGGATTTATATAGAATCGATCGGATACGATCGCGCGGCTAGTGACGTCGATGGGCAGTTTATAAACAATACATTCTTCCTCATCAGCCAGAATGGCCATTCCTTCAGTAGCACCTACCCAGAATATAGCATCTTCTTCCATTTCTTTAAAAAGAGAAAACAGATCTCTAAAGTCTCTGACTTCTTTTTTCTTTAAAGCGTCCTGGGCTTCTTTCACAAGATTCTTGAAACGAATAGGATTTTCAAGTCGATCTGGTTTTTTAATATGGGTGTTAAGATAAATGGAGATAACCGGACGTTTTCCTTTTTCCATAATTGGATGGGGGAATTCTTTAACAAATTGATATTTCATAATATTAAGCCTCCTTATGTAGATACTTGCTTACTTTCTACCCGATTTTTTAATAAAATCACACCAACGACATGGCATTCGTCCAAAAACCCACATCAGTCAGTTTATAGACGNNGTTTATAGACTGCCGTTTTTTTTAAAAAATATTATAAATTGAAACAAAGCGTTTGTTGCTAATTTTCGTCAAGATCAAAGAAACCCAACTCATCCAGAGCTTTAATGGATTTGTGCATATAGGTTTCATTAGTAATGGGCCAGCTGTGTCCGATCCGATACAGCACTTCGGTGGTGAACCGGTTATTAGGGTCAATTGGATAAACCGTATTGACGGTATCACTGGTGAGATAGACAATCAATCCTGAAATTGCCGAGGAAATTTCAGGGTCGTCCATACCGTTTTTTAAGGCGGTTTCAAATACTTCATCACTAACTATCTTGATGTCAAAACCGTAGGCGATCATTTACTGAAGCACATCGGCCATATACACGGTATGGTTATTATAAGGGTGAAATACTGTAAATGTTGGGTTGGCTTCGGTTAGCTTCAAAATGGCATGAGCAGTATTGTCAATGGGGGAGAATTCAATCGGGCTGTTCATGGCGCTTACCGGGAATTTTCCGAGAAATTTATAGCCTTTCAGGCCTCGCATAAAGCCGTTCCGGAGGAAGTTGATCTGTAACTCGCCATCGCTGTTTCGGCTCATGAGGTTTCCAACCCGCATGATTTTCGCATGGAGCCCATCCTTGGCCACTGCGGATAATACCGCCCGTTCGGCCAGAAACTTGGAGTGGACATAGGCATTTTCCAGGCTTTGTCCGAAGTAGAGGTCGTTTTCCATAATCAGCTTATCCCTGGGAGGGGTGCCGTTGATGCCTTCACCGGCAATGCTGACGGTTGAAATCTGGATAAACTGCTTAGTTGTTTTTTTACACAGCTCAATGAGGTTTGCTATACCGTGAACATTGATTTTTTCCAGGATATCATCAGCCACAAAATGCTTGACACAGGCGGCGCAATTGATAACGGTTTTGGCATTAATTGTTGCAAGTGCCATAACGCTATCAGGATTGGTGATATCGCCTTCCACACAGAAAATCCGGTTCCCGAAGAATGCTTCATAATCCAGGTCGAAATAGTAAATTAACATGGTTTTAATCCGTTGTTCCAGTGACCGGGCCTTGCCCTTTCTGATAAAGCAGGTGACCTTGCCATCATAATGATCCAGGAATTCTCTGAGAATATGGATGCCCAGAAATCCGGTGGCGCCGGTGAGAATAATGTCACCCAGTTCATTGCATTGGATGCTGTTGAGATTCCTCACGTCATTTTCAAAAAGAACCGGTGCTAGGCTTTTGTAGTCGAAGTTTTTGATGAGATCCGAGGGATCGATGGTTTCTGCCTCGTATTTTAACTTGGGAATCGATTCGTCCGGCGTATTCGATATTGCCGTCCCCACGACGGCGAACCATGTCTCCGGTGTGGTAAAGTATTCGGTCATCGAGACCTAAAGAGAAGGGGTTTTTAACAAAAACGGCTGCTGTTTTTTCTGGGAGATTGTGATACCCTCGGGCGATCTGCCGGCCAGCATGGCAGAGTTCACCGGGCATGCCCATAGGCACTGGGTTCATTTGTTCATCCACGATGTAGAAATGCACATTGATAAGGGATTTCCCAATAGGAATGTTTCGGTATTCCTGATTCACGTTGAAAAAGGTGGAGGCAACCGTACTTTCGGTGGGGCCGTAGCCATTGACAACAGTGTAAGGGCGGTTGTAGTAATGTTTTAATTTTTCTCCGCCGAGGATGACATAGGTGAGACTGGAGTCATCCACTAGATGATCAATAATGATTTCACCCATTTGGGTGGGAATAACTACAACGTTGATGGCTTCGTCTTTTAATAGTTCACAAACTTGAATCGCATCTTTTCGGACTTCTTCTGAAAAGAGATAAAGTAAAGAGTCGTTTGCTAGTGCTGGAAAAATTCCTAATACGGAAGCGTCAAAGCAAAAACTGGAATACTGGGCACATTTTGTATTTTCATCTAAGTTTCGAGCAAGGGTTTCGTTAGAAATTAGGTTGGTGAGATTGCTGTGGCTGATCATCACGCCTTTTGGTTTGCCCGTGGAGCCGGAGGTGTAAATCATATAAGCCAAATTTTTAGGTAGCGGTTTGGCAGAAGACCAGCTTTTGTTTGGTATGTGGGATGCATTTGCGGCAATAGCATCTAGACTGATGGTCTGTTTCTGGTAAAGTTTGGTCAATTCTTTGTAATCGTCTACAAAAAGAAGAATGTTAGCATCTGAATCCTCAAGCATATACCGGAGACGGTCCTCAGGGTATCCAGGGTCTAGAGGAATATAAGCGCCACCGGCTTTCATAGCGGCAATAACACCAATAATAAATTCTCGGGTTCGTCCGGAAAGAACCCCAATGAAATCTTCTTTTTCCACCCCTGCGGACAAAAGTTCTAAGGCCAGCACCCGATGCTGCATCCAGCTGAGCATAAGTAATACTGCCTTTCTTGTCCTTTACAGCAATGTGATCCGGAAATTTTTCCGCGGCACTACAGAAAAGATCCACAAAGGTTTGTTCCTTAAATCGGGGATCATCCACCATGCTTTGTTCTTCGTCAAATAGAAGCTGGATTTGGGACAGGTCATTACATGTGAGAACCTGTTTGGCAGCTAGGGCGAGGTTGGTAAGGAGGGCATCCATGGAGCTATCTTCATGCTGATTGCCTCGGAAGGTAGACCGAAAATGGAATTTTTCATCCTTAATTGAAACTTCGACGGAAATCGATGCGATGGCCCCTTCGCTGATAACCTCAATGGTTTTAGCAGGAAGACCGGCAAGGGTGTCGAATTCGAAATTATCCCCTTGGTAAACAAAAATGATATCTGAGGTAATGCCAAAGGCTCGGCTAATTTCAGAAAAGGAATAAATATCGTGGTCCATGCTATCCATTAGCTGATTTTTAGTGGAAGTCAGCAATTCAGTGGCACTGGAGTCTAGATTGCAGTAAACCGGCAGAGTTTTGACGTACATTCCTAGTGAATGGTCGATTCGAGAATCATTTCGGCCATTGTAAATGGTAGTGAATACGCTGTGTTCTTTGTGGTTGTAACGGCCTAATACATAGCCGAATAATCCCACAAAAAAAGCATTGAGAGTGAGATGTTTCGCTTCGCAATAAGTGGTAACGGCAATAACAGAAAGTTCAGGTGCAAGGGTTACTTCTCCTAGACTCGGGATGGTATCGTTTTTGTCTGGACCCGGAAGAAAATGGGTGTCGCAGCCTTTGAAAATCGAAGTGTAATAGGCTTTGGACTGGGTGTAATAATCCGAAGCCCGACACTTTTTTTCGTCTAGGGCGGCTTCATAGTGGAAGCAGTTTCCTGATAAACAAAGAGAATATCGGATTTTATGTCCAGATTCCGGGCCAGTTTTTCAAAAGAACAGGCCTTGTGAGAGATGGTTTCTATATAATTGGTTTGAACATCGTCAAGGTAGTCTGAAATCAGGCTGTTTTCATTGATTTTAATGTAAATCGGTAGTGATAGTGTCACTGGGGGAAGATACTTGTTTTATGTTTTTAGGATAATCATAAGTCGGGTTTGAGTCTGTTTCTAGTCCTGCGAAAATGCGGTTGAAATAATCGTAATTCGGGTTGACTGTCTGTGATTTGCTTTTTTTTGAGTAGTTGTGTTGAATTTTGCCATAGTAAGTTGATTTCCTTCTGAATGATGTAGNNCATGTAGTGGTATTTTTATTGATTTGATAATTTTGACTGGATTATTTTTTAATATGCTAATCATATCGATATTTAAAATAAACGTCAAGGGCAAAACTAAGTATCTATTACCGCCATTGTTTTGGTTTAAAATTCAATTCCAGGGGATTGAATGCCTAGCAATTGATGTTTTTAATGAGGTCAGCCAATTTGAATTCGTATCGCATATTATCGGATACCTCGATTTTGAGCATTATAGCGTGTCATATTCTTTCTTGTTTTTGAGGTTGCTATAATAAATGTATGAATAATATAATAAAAGAGGGAAAAGCTATTATTTAAGTTGAATATTGAATGCAACTTTCTTTTATGTTAATATTATTTATGAAAAACACCTTTTTGAAAGTATCATAATAATATGGAGGCAAAGAAATGGGAATCAGAAGAACAAAAGACAAGAAAATTGGAGTATTAATTTTAATTCTAGCAATGATGATTGGACTACTACCCCAAATGACAATGGCAGTACAAGCCGAGGAAGAGCGTTACGCTGTTTTAAGAAGTGATGGAAATATTTATGAAACTAACGCTGACAATACACAAACAGATGGAGCGTTAATTGATGAAAATACGGTGACACATCTATTTGCGGCAGATGATGTAACGACGATTGATTGCTATGCATTTTATGGATGTAAAAAATTAACTGCAATCGATCTGCCAGCAGTAACGACAATTTCTGAGGGCGCATTTTTGTTCATTGAAAGTTTAATTGAGGTGAATATCCCTAAGGTAACGACAATTGGTGATAGCGCATTTTGTAGTTGTATTGGAATAGAAACGATCAATTTGCCAGAAGTAACAACAATTGGTAATAGTGCATTTAGAGAATGCGAAAACTTAATTGAGGTGAATGGCCCTAAAGTAATGACAATTGGTATCTATGGATTTTTGCAATGCAGTAACTTAACTACGATTGACCTGCCTGTGTTAACAACAATTGGTGAGAGTGCATTTTCCTCAAATAAAAGTTTAAGAGAAGCGAATATGCCAATGGTAACGACAATTGATAAATTTGCTTTTAGTGATTGTATTAAATTAGAAACGATTGACCTACCAGTGGTAACATCACTTGGTTTTCATACGTTTTCAAGTTGTACGGGATTAACTACAATTAATATGTCAAAGATAACGACGATTGAGCGCTATGCATTTTATGGATGCGAAAAATTAACGATGGTCGACTTGCTGAAAGTAACGACAATTTTTGAGCATGCATTTACTAATTGTATTGAATTAGAAACGATTGAGTTACCAGCGTTAGCATCGATTGGTGACGGTGCATTTTATGGGTGCGAGGCTTTTGCAAACCTCACAGTAGGAGAAACACCGCCGAGCGTGGCAGCAGAGGTGTTTGATTTTTGTCCATGTACTAACCTTACAATTGTTGGTGGAAATACTCCCGAAGTATTAAAAGCATACGAAGATGCTGATAGCAGTAGTCCCCAGGGTTTCTGGTATGGATGGGTGTTATCCTATCCACTTACGGTAAATAATGGCATAGTAAATGAGGCGACAGTAAGCGGTGACTATTGTACTGGTACAATTGTTAGTATTGTGGCCGATAAAATTGAAGGACAACGATTTATATCATGGTCAGTTGTAAGTGGTGGTGTTACGCTTGCTAATGCAACTGATGAAACAACGACTTTCACCATGCCGGGAAATGCTGTCGAAGTGAGGGCAAATTATGAGACTATTCCAGTAACGAGTATTACCTTTGATGCAAACAATGGCACAGGCACCATGTTGGAACAACAGATCAGCGAAGGCAGTCCCCAGAACTTGAATGAAAATAAATTCACAAGGAAAGGCTATAGCTTTAAAAACTGGAAAACGGATAAAATCGGTAGTGGTATCGCATATGATAACAAGGCTGAATTCAGTGCCGGATCGGTTATGACAGATATAACCTTGTATGCCCAGTGGACAGAAAACACCTATACGATCTCAGGTAGAGTTGAGAATTGCAATAAGATAATGATAGCTGGTGTGGAGATTAAGCTGATGAAAGGCGATACTGCCATCGGCGCTGTTGCTACAACGAATGCAGATGGTACGTTTAGTTTTAACAACGTGCCAAACGGTAGCTACGATTTGATTATCAGTAAAGGGGATAGTAGTGTGACAACCAGTGTTACTATTGATAACGCAGATAATACGCTTTCAACGGCAATAATATTACCAAGCGCAAAAATAAATAGTGTCGTTGATGTGAAAGGTGATACGCCACAGATTACGGTTGGAAATCTTGATCAGCAACTGGATGAAATAGACAAAGAAATTTTAGCAAACGGTGGTTCGGTTGAAATTAAGCTTGTTGCTGAAACTAAAGATAATACGGTACCAAATGCAAATAAGATAGTAGCTGTGGCAGCATCAAATGGTAAAACAATCGGGATGTTTATTGATTTATCCGTATTGAAAACAAGCGAATCTTCCACAAAAAAAATGAGTGAGCTTCCGTCTTTGATTGATGTATTTATCCCACTTAATGATGCCCTTCAAGGCAAAACAGATTATGCAATTTATCGCTACCATGATTCAGCTGTCGATACGATTACAACAATCGCAAATGATCAAGGTGAGAAAATTGAACTTGTTGATGGTGGTAAAACAATTAAACTGAGTATCAAAAAATCCTCCACCTATGCAATTGCCTATGATGATACAACGAAAACACGAATAAGTTCATCAAATAATCCGAAGACAGGTAATAATAGGTCCCTTGTACCCATTAGCGCAACAATGGGATTGATTGTTCTGGGGTTCGGATTATATATAAAAAACAAGAAAAAACAGTGTGATTAGAACGAACAGACTTTTTCCATAAGAACCTTTCAATTAAAGGAGCTCTTATCTGGGCATTTTTATATAAGAGAAAGATTAGCTAAAAAAAAGAGCAAAACGATTAGGAGCTTAACTGCTTCTAATCGTTTTTTTAGGGATACAATAATTGGTATTGTGATTAATCAGAATATGACATTAAGGCGATTATTTATAACTAGATTGTATTTTGTACTTAATTTTGTGGTAGAATTAGCGATAAACGCTCTATTAAAAGTGCTGCAAATGAATCAGCATCGCCTTGCAATAGAACTATTTTCATATGATCGCTGAAACTTAGGAAAAAAATTCAAGAGGAAAAGAGATGAAACTAAAAGAAACAAAGGGCAAGAAAATTTGGTAATTGGTTTTAACCGTGGTCATATTCACCGTGTTGTTCCTAACAGTGAACATGCCGGCGAAGGCTGTCGAAGTGAGTGTCACCGATGAAGTCATTCCAATAACTAACATCTGCTTTGATGCAAACAGCGGCGTGGGCGACATGCCATTACAGCAGATCAGCGAAGGTAGTCCCCAGAACTTGAATAAAAATGTATTTACACGGAAAGGCTTTAGCTTTAAAAACTGGAACACGGATAAAACCGGTAGTGCTACTGTCTATGATAACAAAGCCTAGTTTAATGCAGGATCTATTATGATAGATACAACCCTGTATGCCCAGTGGAATGAAAATACCTATGTGATTTCAGGTAGCGTTGAGGACGGTAACGGAGACAAACTGTCAGGTGTAGATGTTGCTTACTTAAAAAGGGGAATACTACTATTGTGCCAGCCGTCACAACCGATACAGACGGTACCTTTAGTTTTAACAATGTGCCGAACTTGTTAAGTTAGCTAAAATTTATAGACAGCAACTTAACCATTACTATTTGAATGTTTTTCAATATGATCAATTGAAAGTTCAATCGCACGATTACTACTGCCACAAGCTGGGAAAACCGTATCAACACGCTTAAGAGATGTATCACGATAACAAAGGTATGAATAAGGCGAAAAACGACATCAAAGCTATTATTTAAGTTGGATATTGATTGCGACTTGCCTTTGTGTTAATATTGAGTACAAGTAATAATCTTTTTAAAGTGTAATAATAATATGGA
>LGVE01188186.1_pt1 | contig 15610 bp, 12 predicted proteins | sample 469871 | NCBI WGS metagenome assembly LGVE01 (sample SAMN03893561, study PRJNA290197) | marine sediment metagenome | material: sediment; isolation source: combined push core samples #3730, #5133, and #5579 collected at Hydrate Ridge | place: Pacific Ocean: Hydrate Ridge | reverse complement strand
ATAACATAAACTAATTCTTTAAAGAAAATAACAAAAATAACAGCATTTATTAGTAATGTTAACGAAATTGCAAATTTTAAATCAATTTTCTTCATAATATCACCTGATATATATTATAATACTAAAAGAAAGTGTTTACAATATTCAAAAATTTTACTACAATATGAATAAGAAAAAAGAAGGTGATTAGCTTTGCGAAAATTAATTGATGAAGAAAAAATGATTAGAACAATTCGTAGAATTTCACACGAGATTATTGAAAGAAATAACGACTTATCTAATATTATACTTCTTGGTGTTGTTAAAAATGGAGTACCATTAGCAAAAATCATCCAGAAAAACATAAAAAAGATAGAAGAAATTGAAATTCCTGTTCATAATTTAGATATTTCAGGATATAGAGATGACATTGATGTCACTAATTACGATAAATTGGATGTTGATTTATCTTCTAAGGTCGTTATTATTGTAGATGATGTATTATTTACTGGTAGAACTGTAAGAGCTAGTATGGATGCAATAATTGATTTAGGAAGGCCTTCAACAATTCAACTAGCAGTGCTAATTGATAGAGGACATCGAGAACTTCCAATACGAGCAGATTATGTTGGTAAAAATATGCCAACTAATTTTGAAGAAAGTATTAAAGTAAGTTTTACAGAAGATATAGGTATATTCATACTTGATAAAGAGGAGAAAAAATAATGGAAAACATTAAAAAATTTGATACAGAACTTTATGAAGCAATTATGTTAGAAAAAAAACGACAAGAATCACATCTTGAGTTAATTGCATCAGAAAATTTTGTGAGTAAAGCAGTTTTGGAAGCACAAGGAAGTGTATTAACTAATAAATATGCTGAAGGATATCCAGGTAGAAGATACTATGGTGGATGTGAATTCGTTGATATGGCTGAAAATCTGGCAAGAGATAGAGTAAAAAAATTATTTAATGTTAAATATGCTAATGTTCAAGCACATAGTGGATCAACAGCTAATATGGGAGCTTATCGTGCTATTATAAATCATGGAGATACTGTTCTTGGTATGAGTTTAGATCATGGAGGTCATTTAACCCACGGACATCCATTAAATTTTAGTGGTATAGATTATAAGATTGTTAGTTATGGGGTAGACGACATAACCGAACAAATAGATTATGATGAATTAGAAAGAATTGCATTAGAAACAAAACCAAATGTTATTGTTGCAGGTGCAAGTGCATATCCTCGTAAACTTGATTTTATAAAATTTAGAGAAATCAGTGATAAAGTAGGAGCAATATTAATGGTGGATATGGCACATATAGCAGGACTTGTTGCAGCAGGATTACACCAAAATCCATGTGAGTACGCTGATATTGTAACTTCTACAACACATAAAACATTAAGAGGACCTCGAGGAGGAATTATTCTTACTAATAGTTTTGAAATATATAAGAAAATTAACCGTGTTATTTTCCCAGGTATTCAAGGTGGACCATTAATGCATGTTATTGCTTCAAAGGCTGTAGCCTTTAAAGAAGCGCTTTCCCCAGAATTTAAGGAATATCAAAAACAAGTAATAATTAATGCTGATGCTTTAGCAAAAGCTTTAATAAAGCTAGGATTTAAAGTAGTTTCAGGTGGAACTGATAATCATTTAATCTTACTTGAAGTTAAATCTTTAACAGGATTAACAGGAAAAGATGCTGAAAAAATACTAGATAGTGTAAATATTACAAGTAATAAGAACACAGTTCCAAACGATACTGAAAAACCATTTATTACAAGTGGTATTAGATTAGGGTCACCAGCTATTACAACAAGAGGATTCCAAAAAGAAGATATGGAAATAATTGCAAAATGCATTTATGACACATTAATAAATCCAGAAAATGAAGAAATACTAAAAAAAGTAAGGGAAACAGTAAAAGAATTAACAACTAAATATCCATTAAATTATTAATTGTTATTCTCATTCACAAAGGAGTGATTATATGAGAGTTGTAATAATTTCATCAGACGGATATCTTGATAAGAGAATACAAAGAATATTAAAGCAAAGTGATATCAATGGTGATATCAAAAACAAATTAACAAGAAATATGTTAAATTTATACGATTGTATAGTGTATTCTTATAAAAACGAGATACCCAACTTGCCAAAAGTAATTGAAAGTTTAGTTTTAGAAAGAAAAGTGTTAGTAATATACATAAATAATAAAACATCAATAGGAAGTTTTTATAATGTTCTTAACGATATGTATTTTAGTATGCTAAATGAAATGTCTTTAGAGTTTGAATTACCAATTATTTTAAGAACGACTACTAAATACATTAAGAAAATCAATCAACTTCAAATAGAAAATACAGACCTAAGTATACAACTAACAACACTTAAACTAACAAATAAAGCAAAACGTATTCTTATAAAAAAAGGGCTTAGTGAAGACGAATCCCATCAGTATATTCAGAAAAAAGCAATGGATTTAAGAATAACCAAAAGAAAACTTGTAAACCTTATCATTGAAAATAAGATTGACATTTAATAATGCCTTATTTATAATTGATTAGGTAGACAAAGGTGTCTCATAAAACAAAAAATATTTAATGGTGTCAAAGCTGACAAAGCTTTTTGACACCATTTTTTTATAATTTGAGGAGGAGAAATAATGGGTAAATTTACAAAAGCATCAATATTAAAGAATGCAAAAGAAGAAAATGTAAAGTATGTAAGGTTATGTTTTACAGATATTCACGGTGTTATTAAAAATGTTGAAATTCCAGCAAGAAAACTAGAAGAAGCATTAGATAACGAGATTATGTTTGATGGTTCATCAATTGATGGCTTTGTTAGGATACAAGAAGCAGATATGTATTTAAGACCTGAATATGATTCATGGCTTATATCTTCATGGGAGCAAACAACATATGGGAAAGTAGCATTATTGATATGTGATATATATTTACCTAGTGGGGAAGCATTTATTGGAGATCCAAGAGGAATATTAAAGAGAAATGTTGCAAAAATGAAAGAAATGGGATTTGGATCTTTTAATGTTGGTCTTGAGCCAGAATTTTTCTTGTTCAAACTTGATGAAAATGGAAGACCAACTCTTGATTTTAATGATAATGGTGGATATTTTGATTTGGCTCCAGTAGATGGTGCAGAAGATTGTCGAAGAGATATAGTTTTAGAATTAGAAAGAATTGGGTTTAATATGGAAGCATCTCATCATGAAGTTGCTCCGGGACAACATGAAATCAATTTTCAGTATGAAAATGTAATAGAATGTTGTGATCAACTACAAATATTTAAAGTAATAGTGAAGAACGTTGCAAAAAGACATGGATTACATGCAACATTTATGCCAAAACCACTATCTGACATCAATGGTTCAGGAATGCATACAAATTGTTCTCTTAATGATAAAGACGGTAACAATGTCTTTTATGACCCCAAAGGGGAAATTGAATTAAGTGATATTGCAAGACAATGGATAGCAGGAATAATGAAAAATGCCCGAGCTTTTACAGCGATTACAAATCCTACAATAAACTCGTATAAAAGATTAGTACCAGGATATGAAGCGCCTTGTTATGTGTCATGGAGTGATGCTAATAGAAGTGCTATGATAAGAATTCCAGCTAAAAGAGGAAATGCTACCAGAGCAGAAATACGAAGTGTTGATCCCTCAACTAACCCGTATTTAGCTATGTCAGCTATCTTAGCTAGTGGTCTTGAAGGAATTGAAAAGAAACTAGAATGTAAAGATAGAGTTTATATAAATTTATATGAATTAACAAGAGATGAAAGAGAAGTTATGGGAATAGAAAATCTACCTGAAAACCTTAAGGACGCGCTTAAAGCGCTTAGACGTAACTCAGTTATTCAAGAAGCTTTAGGAAGTCATGTAGTTGAGAAATTTATGGAGGCCAAACATAAAGAGTGGGACGATTTTAGAACGAGTGTAACGGAATGGGAAATTAATAAATATCTAAATGTTATGTAGAAAACACTGGGAAATCCCTTTATTGAAGCATCACAAAATAAAAAGAGTTGATAAAATATCAACTCTTTTGTTTGGATTCTTCCTTAAGATTTACAAGGTCGCTTGTTGTAAATGTATATTTAGTATTGCAAAATTGACAAACTGTTTCAATATCTTCTGCTTCACTAATTAATGTATTGAGTTCTTTTTCTCCTAAAGAGATAAGTCCCTTTTCAAACTTTTCACGTTTGCAGTCACATTTATAATTTATATCAAGATGCTCTAATAATTTATAGGAATTTCCTGATAATTCAGAAATAATTTGTTCAGGAGAGTAATTATTTCTTATCATCTCACTTACTGGCGAAATATTCTTTAATATATTTTCTATTTTATCTAGAGATTCAGCTTTACAACCAGGCATAACCTGTAAAATGAAGCCTCCACTCGCTAAAATAGTATTATCATCATTTACTAAAACTCCTAAACCAACTGCACTAGGAATTTGTTCGCTAACAGTAAAATAATATGCGAAATCATCACCAATTTCACCAGTTTGAATTTCAGAACTAGAAGTAAACATATGTTTAACCTTTAAATCCTTTGTTACGTGAATAAAGCCATTTCCAACTGCTTGTCCAACATTTAATTTACCACTATTATACTGTAAAAAGATGTGCGGGTTACCAACATATCCTCTTACTTCTCCATAAGCGTTTGTTGTTGCCACCATTCCACCTAAAGGACCATCGGATTCTACTCGTACTGTAAGTTCTTGATCACCTTTATACATTGCTCCCATAATTACAGTTGCCGATAAAAGTCTACCAAATGCAGCCGCACTAGTAGGCCATAAATCATGTACTTTTTGAGCATGTCCGACAAGATTTGTCGTACTTGCTGCATAGATTCTTACTGTTTCATCATAAGCAAAAGCTTTTACTAAATAATCTTTCATATAAATCACCAAAATTATTATAACATTAATTTGCAAAAATAAAAGTATTTCATATTTGCATTTACTTTTCTGTTTGTGTAAAATAGATATTACTAAAGAAAAGGTGAATAATATGTTTAAAATCGCAAATATAGAAATAAAAAATCAAGTTGTAATAGCGCCGATGGCAGGCGTTTCTAATATTGCTTTCCGTACAATAATGAAAGAATTTGGTGCGGGGCTTATTTACGCGGAAATGGTTAGTGATAGAGCGCTTCTTTATCGTAATGAGAAAACAATGAGAATGATAAAGGTTGTGCCAGAAGAAAGACCATTAACAATGCAAGTTTTTGGAGCCGATAAAGAGAGTATTGTTGAGGGAGCCAAAATAATTGATCAAGAGTCTGATTGTGATATAATAGATATTAATTTTGGATGTCCTGTTAATAAAATTGTAAAAAATGATGCTGGAGCTAAGTTATTATTAGATCCTATGAAGATATATGATATTGTTCAAGAAGTTGTGAAAAGTGTTTCTAAACCAGTAACTGTAAAGATGAGAACAGGATGGAATAACGATACTATATATGCCGTGGAAATCGCTCAATTATGCGAAAAAGCAGGAGCGAAAGCAATCGCAATTCATGGTAGAACAAGAAGCCAAATGTATTCTGGAAAAGCGAATTGGGAATATATTAAACAGGTTAAAGATGCTGTTAATATCCCTGTTATTGGGAATGGTGATATACATACACCCGAAGATGCAAAAAGAATGTTAGACGAAACTGGTTGTGATGCGATTATGATAGGGAGAGGTGTTTTAGGAAACCCATGGCTGACTTCGCAAACAGTAGAATACTTAGAAACAGGGAAATATCAAAAAGTTATTAGTGATGAAGACAAACTTAACAGAATTATAAATCACATGGAGCGCTTAATTGAGCTCAAAGGTGAAAAAATAGCACTTCTAGAAATGAGAACACATGCCGCATGGTATGTTAAAGGTATGAAAGGTGCAACGTTTGTAAAGAGAGAAATATCAAAAATTAGCACTAAGGAAAACCTAATTATTTTATTAGATAAATATTTAGAATTTTTAAAAGAAGGACCTAGTTAGGTCCTTCTTTTATTATATAGTTGGCATATTTTGCTAATTGAAGTTGTGATAATTCGAGTTCTAATATTGTTCCTTCATTGGAATAATATTGATTAATTATATGAGCGTTTTGATTAAGATAAGAAACTAAATCTCCTTCAGTAAAAGGGATTAGTAGTTTAATTTTCTCATAATCTTTAAATATCTCTTTTTCAACAAAATCAAATACTTGGGAAACCCCTTTAGTATCAAGTAAACTTACAATTATGTAAGGAAAGTTATTTGGTTCTATTTCATAATCAATTAGATCATATTTGTTATAAATGTATAGTACAGGTATATCAGGCACACCAATTTCTTTTAGAGTTTCTTGTGTAACTTCTATTTGTTTTTCATAGTATTCATTACTTGTATCAACAACGTGAATTAAGAAATCAGCTTCAGTTATCTCTTCAAGAGTAGATTTAAATGATTCAATAAGGTTATGTGGTAAATTCGACACAAAACCTACGGTATCAGTAATAACAAAATTTTTATTACTGTTTAATTGGATATGTCTTGTAGCTGTTTCTAGAGTTGCAAATAACATATTATGAGTAAACACTTCTTTACCTTTATTTTCTTCAGCAATATTTACAAAAGCGTTTAGTAGTGTGGATTTACCAGCATTTGTATATCCAACAATTGCTACTTTCTTTATATTAGATCTATTACGATTTTTCCTTTGTACTTTTCTTGATTTAACAATCTCTTCTAATTCTTGTTTTAACCTTGTTCTATCAGACAATATTCGACGGCGGTCTAACTCTAGTTTTTTCTCACCAGGACCTCTTGAACCAATACCACCTTGTTGTCTATTTAAACTAGATCTTAGTCCAGTTAATCTAGGCAACATATAGTCTAACTGTGCTATTTCCACCTGTAACATTGCTTCCTTTGTTTTAGCTCGAGTGGCAAAAATATCAAGGATTAAAAGGGTTCTATCAATAACTCTGCAATCAATTATTTCTTCCAAATTACGGATTTGTGAACCTGATAACTCATTATTAAAAATAACTATATCTGCATCTAAATTTATGACGAANNAATATAAAAAGCGGAAGTGATTTTGTGTATGGATTGAGTAACAGTATAAACTACTTCAATGTTACTTGCTCTTGTTAAATTCTTTAATTCTCTCATATAGTAATTAATCATTCCATCATTAGTTAAATCTGCGCCAACTAGTACTGCTTTTAACATAGTTATCACCTCTTTTATTTTTGAACTCAATTATATTATACAGAAAAAGGCACAAATCTGTGCCTTTTATATTATAATCCGCATTTTAATTGAGCATTACAGTTGGTACAAGTATGACAACCACCAATATTTTCAACAGTTCCTTCTAAACATATTGGACATATATCACCAGGTTCTATTCCGATATTTCTATCTTGTCTATCATTTCTTAAACCAATTGTTTTTACTTCTTTTGGTTCTTTTTTCTCTTCATCTAATTTTACCCCTAGTTCAGCGATATCCACTTGTTTTGGAGAAGATATTTTTTCATCTTCACCTCTAGATAAAGTAAGAACTTGAGAATCTCTAGAACCATCAACATAAACAGTTCCACCTTTTGCTCCACCCGTATATAATCTCATATATACTTGTTCAACTTCTTCAACACTATAGCCTTTTGGAGCATTTACTGTTTTTGAAATTGATGAATCTACCCAGTTTTGAATTACACATTGAACATCAACATGTTCTTCTGGAGCTAATTCCATTGCACTTATAAAGGTTTCAGGTAAGGTACTTTTAGTATATCCAGGATATGCTTTTAAATACTCATCGACGATTGGAGCATTTACTTCAATGTATTTTCCTAATCTTCCACTTCTGAAATATGAGAAACCAAAGTAAGGTTCTAATCCCGTAGAAACGCCAACCATTGTTCCTGTAGAACCTGTTGGTGCTATTGTAAGTAGGTGTGAGTTTCTTATTCCGTATTTTAATATGTCATTTTTAAGATATTCCGGTAACTTCTTAATATAGCCACTTCCCACTAGTTTTTCACGACTTCCATACTGATCTAGGAATGGGAAAGACCCTTTTTCTTTAGCTATTTTTATTGATGCTTCATAAGAGTTAATAGCAATAAACTTAAATAGTTGATCAATAAGAACGTTTCCTTCTTCAGATCCGTAGCGTTTATTTGTCCAAATTAGTAAGTCATGAAGCCCCATAACACCTAAACCAATACGTCTTTCACCTAAGGCTTGTGTTTTATTATCATCTAAGAAGTAATGTGTTTTATCAATTACATTATCTTGCATTCTAATAGCTGTTTTAATAGTAGATTGCAATTTATCCCAATCTACTTCCGCATTTTCTTTGTTAACCATATTTGCTAAGTTAATAGCTGCTAGGTTACATACTGAGTAAGGTGCAAGAGGTTGTTCACCACATGGATTAGTACATACAACTTTTTGGTCATAACCTTGTGCATTAGTCATTTCATTAGCATTATCGATAAAGAAAATACCAGGTTCTGCGGAGTAAGTTGCGCATATATTAATTAAATTCCAAAGATCTTTTGCTGGTAGAGTATTATAGGTTTTTACACGGTATCCCATCTTTTTCCATTCTCTAACATCACCGATATCCATCCATTTTTCATCATAATCTGCTTTTTCTTTTCCAGTATAAGAATCTACATCAGGAAATCTTAAATCATAATCAATATCGGCATCAACTGCATCCATAAATTCTTTTGTAATGGCAACACTAATATTAGCTCCTGTTAAGAAATCAGGATTATTTACTTCATAGTGCCCTCCTTTATTGATGCTTTCAAAGGCAGTATCTACTATTTGTTTAGAGAAAATGCCTGGAGTAAGACGAGATTGCTCTAAAATATATTCATTAATTTGAATTTCTGATTCACTTAAAGGAACAAACTTAAGTTTAGCTTTTGCAGCTGCTACAATGGAATCATCATCAATAGTATCAATTAAAAATTGCAGTATTTTAGGATTTTGCATTTTAGAAATAATAAATTGAACAATATCTGGGTGCCAATCAGCCATCATAATCATTTGTGCTCCACGTCTAGATCCACCTTGTTCGACAAGATGTGTTAATTCACTTAAATCATGAAGCCAACTAACTGCGCCACTTGATTTACCATTAACACCTTTAGCTAAACTGTTTTTAGGGCGTAAAGAAGATCCATTAGTACCAACTCCACCACCACGACTCATAATTTCCATAACTTGTTTTCGATGATCACTTATTCCACCACGTGAATCATGAATAAACGGCATAACAAAGCAATTGAAAAAAGTAACATTAGTTCTACTTCCTGCTCCAAACAAAACACGCCCTGCTGGAACCAAGTTTAAAGAAGAAACCTCGTTATAAAAAGCTTCTATAGTTTCTTCACTCTCATCTTCACCTAGATGATGAGCTAATCTTTTCGCAATTAATTCAAAATATAATTCTAAAGGTTTATCAATTTGGCGCTTTTTACGCTTAATACAACCATCTCTATCAGCATCCTCAGCGCTCGCTAAAGACGCTTGTTCCAGCTTGATAGTAACCCAATCGTTATCTATTTTAGTAACGTTACCGATACCTCTTGCTGGAAATTTAGGATCATTCTTAACAATAGTGATTACTAAATCACCAATACTCAAAGTTGATAGAGTTAAATCCTTTTGTGTATATCGATCTAGCATAACCAATCGAGATACACCTTCAAAAGTCATTTTCATATTGCTCGTTATAGGAAAGAGATGTTTAAATTCTCTTTTAATATCGGTATTAAGTTTCTCTATTAGAATTTTACTATATTTCACCATCATTTTTGCCCCCTTAAAAGAAAGTGTGCTTCTATTATATAATAATAAAAAATAAAATTACAGTCTTGACTTTTTTTTATTACTGTGAAATCCCTCTATTTAGCCGTTTATTATAACAATGTTTTTTTATAAAATTTATACATTTTGTCGTTGTTTTCTTATTTATAATTTTACTATTTTCGATTGAAATGACATCATATTTACAAAGATGATAATGAATAAAATATTTTTCTTTCTTAATTGGATATAAAAACTATGCTATAATATACAAAAGGAGTGGTTTAAATGAGTGATTTTGATGTTCTAATTATTAATGTTTATCTGTTAGCTATTTTTATGAATCTAATAAAAACCAAGACGATAATTCAAATTTATCGACTATTTAAACTGCTTGTTATTTTATTATTTGCTTTTGTTGTATACACAATTTTTAAAGATGGAATACCTGTTTTAGAATTCCTTCTTAAAGGGATTCCCCTTGTATTATTACTTATTGTGAGTGTTCAAACAGAAGTAATATTAGTTTTAAAGAAACTTGGATTTTCTGGAACAGCATTTTTTTCCAATACATTTGAAGATACGATTAAAATTGAGTTAATTAAAAGTGTCGATTACTTATCTACTAAGAAAATTGGTGCTTTAATCACTTTTGAAAAAACAAATTCCTTAGATGAATATGTCTCAACATCATATCCAATAAACGCATCTTTGAATAGTGAACTACTATCAACAATCTTTTTCCCAAATACTCCATTACATGATGGTGCAGTTATAGTTAGATCAAATAAAATAATTTGTGCTGGTGCATATTTTCCACCGACAGAAAGACTGGATATCCCTAAACAACTAGGTTCTCGTCATCGTGCCGCAATTGGAATTAGTGAAATTACAGACTCGTTAACGATCGTTGTTTCTGAGCAAACCGGGTTTATAAGTGTTGCTTTTAACGGATATTTAGACCTAGATATAAACAAAGAATCATTATTAACTTATCTAGAGAAACATTTACAAAACTAAAAGCCATTAGGCTTTTTTTTATTTCAATATATTTAAAAAAAATTATTATGATATAATGAAGGGTAGTATAGAAAAACGGGTGATAATGTGGAAAAATACGATGTTGTAATTATTGGTGGGGGCTTAGGGAGCCTTACTACAGCTACTTATTTATCAAAGCGATTAAGAAATGTCGCTGTTTTTGAAGAGGGAAAACGCAAAAAAATAACGAAATATTCACGAAAATTTAAAGACAGTTCAAATTCAAAATATAATTTCACATTTTATAATTATGATTTAGGTGGAGTTCATGAAGGTGACTTGTTCAATGAGTATTTAAAACAATGTGGCTTATCTAAAGCTTTTAAATACTATGATAATACGTATGCTATGATTGTCGGGAAAGATAAACATTTAACAAAAAGACCAAATGATTATAAAAACTTTAAAATATATTTAGTAAGACATTATCCTAAACAACGCGATCAAATACATAAACTGTTTGATGATATAATGCGTCATTATAAGGATTATCGTGTACAAAAACAAGCGAGACTAGTTAATAAAGAGTACACATTAACATCGGCTTTGATTGAATTAGGCGATTTAAGTTTATACGATGTTTTATCGAAGTATTTTAATAACGATGAGATAATTAACGAATTTACATTAGTTTATGATTCAGTTGGTTTATCTTCTAAAGAGATTAATGCGTATCACTATTTTATTAAATGGTTTGATACATTTATAGATGGATCGCATTTTATTACTTCTTCATTTGATACTGTTGTTAAGACATTATCCAGTGAAATTTCTAAAACAAGAGAAAAGATTTTTTCTAATAGACAGATTACTGAATTTTTTGTAGAAGATAATAAAATAGTAAAAGTTGTTGATAGTGAAGGAAAAGAGATTTACGCAAAACACTTCGTTATAAATATGCGTATTGATGACTTTGTAGACCAATATATGCCAGAAAGATTAGATATTAAAGAGAAGTTTTATGAAATGTACCCAGGTGCCAAAATAGAGAGATACATTAATCAAGTATATATTGGACTAAATAAATCAGCTGAAGAGGTTGGTTTAGGTGAAAAACAATATATCTTTAGTGAAATACCAGATGATGATATTAGATTGCTTAGTATAATCAACTATAAAGCTTTTGATAAAAAATGTTGCGCAGAAGGTAAAAGCGCTATTTTAGTCGAGTTTATTGACGATAGTACTCCTAGAAAAACAAAACTTGAAAAGGTTATTGAACAATTTGTTAAGTATTTCCCAGAAACAAAAGACCATATATCTTTAACACGAATAGGAACAAAAAGACCATATTTAGGAAGTTTAGCTACTTCTGGGTATTGGGAAAACAAAGCGATTAATGATTTGTTTACTATTGATGATTATAGTGAGTTAAATCCGCTTAAAAATAGTTACTTTATTGGTGCTTGGATGAAACCTGAGTCAGGAATCACAGGAATAATTCAGACAGGTGTCGAGTATGGAGACATTATTGATGATCTAATATATCATGGGGATGATAATGACTATTTTATAAATCATGATGAGCTTATGAATATAATTAATCATCAATTTATAGCTAACTCTTTAGGAAAAGAAGAGAAAAATGTTCAATTCTTTGTAGGAAAAGACTCATACTACATACGAACTAAGGGAAAACATCAATTACTCTATAAGGGAGTAAGTGATATTTCAGATATCATTATTATTGCGACCAATGAATGTCTCTATGATTTAAGTGTAGGAAATATTACGCTAAACAAAGCTATTTCTAATGGAACATTTGAATTTGTTGGCGAAAGAGATTTTCTAGAAGAAGTAATGGAAGCATTCGATATGGGAATTGAAATTACAAAACCGATTACGTATTCCTATATTCAAGGGAAATGGGGCAACAAAGTCTTTTTGCTACAGTTAGCAATCTTACTTTTATCTAATTTACTATCAAATTATCACAATTATTTGATAATTGCTCCTATAACAATGGCTATTTTTGGCGCAACTGTATTCTTAAAATATAAAATATTAGGTAAAATATCAGTTTTTGAGTATTCTGTACTGGGGTTATACTTCATAATTGCAATTTTGAGCATATTTATCCCGTATTTAAACACTTTAAAAGACGCAAAATACACGTTAATCATATTCACAGTTTACTTGTTGAGTACTTGGTTGATTAATAAACCAGTTGCTTACGATTATATGCGTCATGATTATCGTACTGATTACACAAGAACTAAACTTTTCAAGAAAATGAGTGGTGGATTGACATTTATCTGGGGAGTTACCTTCTTGCTTATCTTAGCAGCAGACTTTATGCTGATAAGAAGTTTTGCTTCATTAGTCTATTATCTAATTGCATTATCACTGTATTTATCGTTTTATTATCCGTCATCTTATATCAAAGGTTATATTGATTAATCGCTTAGGAGAGATAATATGGAATATTATGTAGTATTAGCAATTATTGGAATTTGGTTCATATATGGAATCCTAATTAAACTAACTAAAAAACGAAAGTATGACTATTCAATGATAGTTGCTTTTGTTTTTTTACTTGGTATTGGCTATTTTTACTTTTTTGATGATTTTGAATCATTTAATTATATAGTCTATTCATACTCTACAATCGCCGTGTTTGCATTTTGGGTGATTATTGACAATACCTTACTCCTGTTCAAGAAAAACGTCTCAGAGTTCGATTTTTATGACCTTGAGCAAGAACTTGAGCATGTTTCGGGGTCATTTGAACTATTAAGACGCAGATTTATCTCTACCATTGAGTTATTAAATGACGGAATCTCGTTCCGAGATGATGATAATATGTTCGGAACTAATAGATATATTGAGATAATGGGGATAAAAGACAACGATTTTACATATCAAGGGTTCCAATCAATTATGTTTAGAGATGATCTTGTTCAGTATAAGATAAAGCTAGAAAAACTCACAAAAAAATATCCTGTATATACTATTAAATATAGGATAGAAAAAGAAGATGAAACGATATGGGTAATTGAGACAGGAAAGATGATTTTTATCAACAAAAAAAGATCATATATTACTACTATAAAGACGATGGATATAAAACTGTTTCCAGAGACAGATGTTGATGTGTTAAATACACTAAAAGGGTTCAAAAAAATGTATCAGGAAATGCAGAAACTATCAAGACAGAAACAGTCGTATCACTTAGTAATTATACAGCTTACAAACGTTCCAAAAATCAATGAAAAATACGGTCGAGACTTTGGTGATTTAATGATGGGTGAGTACCTTTCAAAGTTACGGTATAAATTTATAAAAGATAACAAAAGTCTATTCAGAATATCGGGTATAAAGTTTGGATTAATTGTTAAAGATAAAGGTAAGTTCGACTTACTAGATCGTGCTCTTGTTGGTACTGGAGAACTACTAACATTGAAGATGCAATTTGGTGGAGTTTCACAAACAATTTTCCCAAATCTAGGAATCTCAGAATCACCTTATGAAGGGAAAACTCCTGATATAGTTTACGGAGAAGCCGATGAAGCACTACACTTGTCTTTAAAGGATGCCTTTGAAAAAAGCTATTGTTTCTACGATAGAAAATAATGTGGATAAGTCCTAGCGATAACCACTAATTATATTCCTTTAATATATAGGAAAAATTACGTTGTTCCTTCGAGTTAGCCATAAGAAAAAACGAGATACTAATAACACACGGTTGATAGGTTGAAGAGAGAGCGAAACACATGGTAAAATAGTGTGGATAAATTACAAATCACACAAAGAAAAACACTAAGTTATTTTGTGAAATTTGATACTATAGATGATGAATAATGTTTCTAAAATTTTTATATATTATATTGAAAAAATACTTATAAAAAAGATTTAAAATTTATTGTTTATTTTTAAATTTGCACTTTGTAATTATACAATTTTAATACTAANNAGGTGATATATTTGAAGTTTTCTGTGATAATTTTAGCTGCTGGAAGTGGTGTAAGAACAGGTTATGATTTTAATAAAATTTTATTGGAAATAAATGGAAAAAAGGTTTTAGATTATAGTATTGATTTCTTTAAAGACTATGAGAAATGTCATGAAATCATACTTGTTTGTTCTGATAGAGATTTTAACTACATGTATGAAAGATATTCTAAAGTTGTAGCACATATTATTTTAGGTGGAGATTCAAGGCAAGAAAGTGTCTATAAAGGGCTACTTAGTGCGAAAAATAGCTATATTTTGATTCACGATAGTGCTCGTCCATTCATAAATTCTAATGCTATAGACAGATTATTGATTGATTTACCTACTTCAAAAGCGACTACATTAGCAGTTTATGTTACTGATTCGATAGTAAAAACCAATGGAAACCGCTTAGGCAATGCTCTTGATAGAAGTAAATTACTTTCAATTCAAACTCCTCAGGCGTTTTCAAGAGATTTATTAATGAATGCACACAAAAAAGCGATAAAAGCTAACTATTTAGCTACAGATGATACTGATCTTATAGCTAAGTTTACTACTGTTACACCTTCTTTTGTAGAAGGGGATTATCGCTCAATAAAGCTAACAACTAAACATGACGTTAAATTTTTGAAGGTGATATTATGATAAGAATAGGACAAAGTAACGATACTCATAGACTAGAAACAGGATACAAGCTAATAATAGGAGGAGTTACTATTCCTCATTATAAAGGAAGTGTAGGACACAGTGATGGAGATTGTTTGCTTCATACTGTCTGTGAATCCC
>LGVE01183530.1_pt1 | contig 15923 bp, 20 predicted proteins | sample 469871 | NCBI WGS metagenome assembly LGVE01 (sample SAMN03893561, study PRJNA290197) | marine sediment metagenome | material: sediment; isolation source: combined push core samples #3730, #5133, and #5579 collected at Hydrate Ridge | place: Pacific Ocean: Hydrate Ridge | reverse complement strand
ATCTCCAAAATATATTTCGGAATAGTTTTCAATGTGTAGTTTCTTTATATTGCTTCTAACAACGTTAATTGCTTCAACCGTTTTATCAATAAAAATGCAAGATTTAGCACCTCTACTAATTGCTTCAATTCCTAAACTTCCGCTACCAGCAAATAAGTCTAGTACTGTTGCATCAAACAGATAATTATTAATACTATTAAAGATTGATTCTTTAACACGATCTTTTGTTTCTCTTGTTAATTCAGTCGTTACTTCATCTAAAATACGTGATCTATATTTACCGCTAATAACTCGCATATCATACCTCCTTTAAGAAGATAAAAGGCCAAATTAGGCCTTTTTATTATTGATAAGTAATTTTATCTACTGCTTCTTTATCTAATTTTTCAACTAATAGCTTAACAAGTTTAACCATTGCTTCATAATCACCTTTATGAACTATTGATGTATGAGAATGTAAATATCTTACTGGTAAACATAATGCAACTGAAGGTGCTCCATCAGTAGCTAAATGCATTGCTCCACCATCTGTTCCACCGCGTTCTAAAAATGTTAATTGGTAAGGCACTTTGTTTTCTTCACATACTTTCACAACAAAATCACGTAAACCTTTATGTCCAATCATACTTCCATCTTTAAACATAATCCCTACACCTTTACCAAGTTCAGTATTTTTATCCCCACCTGGAAAATCATAAGCGATAGTAGTATCAAGAGCAATACCGATATCTGGACTTATTTTATGAGCACTTGTAGTTGCTCCACGTAAACCTACTTCTTCCATCACAGTTCCTACTGCGTAATAACGATTATTATGTTTTACATCCTTTAAATGATGTAAAACTTCAATTGCTGCAGCACAACCAACACGGTTATCCCATGCTTTTCCTAATAAGTAATCTTTATTAGCTAATTCTCTATATTCAATATATGGAGTAATCATATCACCAGGTTTGATCCCAAGTTTTTCTGCTTCTTCTTTATTTTCGACACCAACATCGATAAACATTGTTTTCATTTCAACTGGTTTTTTCAACTCTTCAGGAGTTAAAATATGAGGAGCTTTTGCTCCTATGACACCACGAATAACTTTACCAGCGCTAGTAGTAATATCTAGTTGTTGAGCAAGCATTACTTGTCCCCACCATCCACCAGCTGGAGTAAATTTAATATATCCTTGTTTATCAATAGTAGTAACAATAAATCCAACTTCATCCATATGACCAGCAACCATAATTTTTGGTCCCTCAGGATTACCAATTTTTTCACCAATAATACTTCCTAAATTATCGTAACTAACATCAGCATATCCTGCCATTTTATCAGCCATATATTTTCTAACTTCTCTTTCGTTACCGGGTATACCCTTTAACATTGACATTTCTTTAAGTATATTTTTCATAATATCCTCCATCATTATTATATTTTAAAGCTCTGGAATTCCTTTTTCAATTTTACGTACTTGATTTTCAATAAATAAATCTAATACTCGTAAGAAGTTTTGAGCATCTTCATCAGAAATACCTTCAACTAAAGTATTGATACATGTTTGTTCAAGAATATTTACTTCTGAGCATAATTCTTCACTACCTTCAGAAACATATATATTACGTACACGTCCATCTTTATCATTTTTAACACGATAAATATAGTTATCTCTCTCTAATCTTGAAATAACTCCTGATAAAGTCGCTTTATCAGTATCCATTTGCATTAAAATCTCTTTAGCGGTAATTCCCTCTTCCGCATCTATCACTCTTAAAACCATTAATTGGGCATAAGTTATATTTAATCTTTCCAAATGTTTTGACATTAATCTTTTATATAACATACTGCTTTTATTTAGTTTATAGCACATCTCTTTTACCATTTTAGTACCTCCTTATAGTTTGTATTACAAATTAATTATACCTTTTTTTAAAATTTTGTAAAGGTCAAAAATGATATTTTATTTAAAAAAGTATTTAAACAAACTAAATTAAAAATAGCTGGTATAATGAAATGTAAAAATATATTGGAGGTGACTTAAGTGAGTATTTATGGAGATGATCTTTTTCATATCAATCCTAATGAATTATTATTAATAATGAAAACAAAAAAATTGCATATCATTGATATAAGAGAACCTTACGAATTAATTGAATTACCATGTAAGGGTACTTTAAATATTCCTTTAAATACATTATTAACTCACTATCAAACATTATTAAAAAAAGAAGAAACTTACTATATACTATGTCATCATGGTCAACGTAGTTACTATGTTACAGATTATCTTAGTAGGAAGGGATATAACGTTATTAATGTTATTGGTGGTGTTGACTTAGTCAATTAGTTAGATACCGTTTAGAGATTATCTATTAATGGCTCAAACGAAAAAAAATGCAGAATATTCTGCATTTTTAATTTACATGATCTTGTAATGGTTCTTCTACTTCTGGAGTATCCGTAACCGGAACTCTTTTTTCAACAACCACATCATCAGCAGTTGCAACATCTGGCATCATTAATGTTTTTTGATAACGGTAAGCTTTGTAACCTTTATAACTTGTAAATGATAAATATCCACCAGCAACAACACTAAAGAATAATATCATATGGATTAATATAGCTGCACTAAAATTACCGCTAAAGAAAACATAACTACCAACAACTAAGGCTGCGATATGGAATAAGTAAATCGGAACATCACTTTTTTCTTGTTGTAATGAAACTCCCATAAAATGAACACTACCTCGAAGTATTAAATAAATTCCAATTAGATATCCAAATGTATTACCTAGATCAACTGAAGTAAATAGTTCTATCAGTATTAAAGCTAACCCAATTCCAATATCAATTGTAATTTCGATAATATTTACTGTTTTAACTAAATCATTTTTTTGTGTTTTTACATACGGAACCAATCTAATTCCAGCTGAAAGAATAATTACTGCCCCTATAAAAGGTACAACGATTCCTTCACCGTCACCAAATTCTAAAAATAGTGCTAAACCTAATAGTAAAGCCGCTCCAATTATTTGTAACATCCATGCATATTGTTTAATTGCTTTCATACTTAATCCTCCTAAGCTATTTTATATTCTATTTCATTTTTTCTATTATGAAAATTAAAAATGATTCTTGTAACTTTATACATTAAATAAAACAATGAAACTCCCAATATCTCAACTAAAATTATATAATAAGGTACTCCTCCAAATTTTGCGATCATAGGGAATTTATCTACTTTATCTGGGTTAACAAAAATAAACATGAAATCAGTATTATAGATATAGTTAAATATCCCCATAAAAATAGCTAATACTTGTAATATAAGAAAGGCGTTTACTGTATCTTTTTTTGTTGGATAGTAATCATGCACAACTAAGAAGTATATCGGTGTAAGAATTAATATTGAATGTGCTAAATAGTATTGATAATATCGATAATAAATCGAGTTATATCCAATAACTGGAACAAGTAAACTAATAATTCCTCCTAATACACCTGTATATAAAACAAATGCAAATACTGTTTTATTTTTAGTATATATTAGAATAATAGCTAAAAACATACTCATACTGCAAAGCTGAAAAGGTAAAATCAAGGTATCGAATCCGTAAAGATTAAATCTTAATATATAATGACTTAAATATAAGATAATAAAAAAAGCACCTATACTGTATCTAATAACTTTGTCTTTTTTTGAATCCAAAATAATCTTTTTTCCATAAAAAACAACTACAAATATTAATAAAGCTAGAATAACTAAAGGGATTGTGTATTCAGCTTGTGAAAGTTCTATAAAGCTTGTTCTATAAGGACTATCGTAAGTAAAAAAACTTCCCATCGTATCACTTCCCACATTTATTCTACCACTTTTAAGCATATTTTTTAATATTAATATACAAAAATCCTAGATTATTGGAAATCACCCAGTGCAGAACCGCGGTTCTACTAGAGCGGCAGCCTCTTACTTCATCATTAGGGTTCCTTATAATACAAGGCATCCACACAAATCAAGTCTTAGCTCCTATTAAAAAAAGTTGGGGTCGCATTGAGGGTGATTTCCAATCATCTAGGATACTTTAATTATATATTTTTTTTTTATTAAAGTCAACTTAATTAGCTAATAAAAAGAGAGAACTAAACATTCTCTCTTTATTTGTTTATCCTTTTAATGTGGCCGTTTCATTAACTTCAACAATTGCTAAAACTAAGAATACGAAGACCATATAAGTCGTATAGAAATACATCGGTTGAAGCATCCCATTTACGAATGCTGTTACATAAATTAAGATCAACGCAAACCACTTAAATGTCGATTTACTTAACATAATAAGTTTAGTTTTACGGAAGAATAAATATCCGAATCCTAACAAACCAACAATACCAAGCGAACTTGCTTGTGCAATTGTATTATGATAATTAAGTGCCCCTCCTTCAGATAAGTGCACACGAGAAGAATATAAGCCCCCACTACCGAAAATCGGGTGCAATTTCAACTGTTCTAAGGCAATTTTTAAAATTGCTAAGCGGTCATCGAAATATGTTAGGTCTCTTGACTGTAATGCGGCAATATAATCAGTGATTAAAGTATAATTAGTTTCAGCGTAATATACTCCGATTGTTAGTAGTAAAACAAACAATAATCCCTCTATTATAAGCCATATACGTCGTTTTTCAATAATTAGCATTACAGGAATAAGTATAGCTACAAATACTCCTATTGTAAGAATTGATGATCTTGAAAGCGTAAGCATGATTCCTAGTATCGTTATTAAAGCAAAAATCATATATGGTAGTTTTATTTTTGCTTTGCTTACTAAGTAACCGATTAATGGTATTGCAATTAAATTAGCGTATATTATAATATTTAGGTTTTCCCATCCTAAAACAATTCCTCTTTGACGAATCACGATAATCGCTAAATCCCCTGATTGGTAGATGAAATACAACATTTCAAATGTAACTAATACTGAAATATACATTAGTAGTTTTGCGACATATTCATAGTTTTTCTCATCTTTATCTAATGTATTAATGAAATAGAAATAAAGACCTAAGACGATAAATATTTGTGAAAATCCAGCAAAAGTTGTAAATAAATCTGGACTATTTATATGAGTAATCATTGACACTACAGATAAGATTAGTAGTGGTAATGATAAATATCCTTTTTTTGTAAGTTTACGATTGATAATTATATCTAAAATAATTAATGTTGCAAAGATAATAAAATAGGTTGTGGTAACTGAAACATTATCTCTTAAATCACTAAAACTCATTTGAATAAAAAAGGGAATAGGTATAATGTAAAAAATACTTTTTTTAGCAATGATACACAAGACACCAATACCGACTAATAGCGGTAATAAGTATTCTTGAATATGCCCTGTATAACTAAAGAAAGTAAGTGTTAGTAAGACTATTAGATAGATATCGTAAGAGATGTTATTAAGTAAATTTTTCATCTAAATCACCTTTATAAATTATATCATAAATTTGGACATAAAAAAAGCAGTTATACTGCTTATTTTAATAACTCAATTAGTTCTGCTTTTTTAAGAGCACTGTATCCAGTAAGCCCTTTTTCTTTAGCTAAAGCTTTTAATGCAGCAACAGTTAATTTAGTTAAATCTGTAGCTTCAACAACTACTTCTTCCACTACTTCAACAATTTTTTCTTCTACTACTTTTACAGCTTCTTTTTTAGCTACTTTTTTAGCTACTGGAGCTTTTTTAGGTGCAGGTGCAGGTACTACTACTTCTCCTGCTAAACCTTTTTTAGCAATTTCACATATTGCAGTAAATCCAGAAGGATCTGTAATTGCGATATCTGCTAACATTTTACGGTTAACTTCAACACCCGCTAAAGTTAAACCATTAATAAATTTTGAATAAGATAATCCGTTAATTCTACATGCTGCGTTAATTCTTGTAATCCATAGTTTACGAAAATCTCTTTTTCTTCTTCTACGATCACGATAAGCATAAGATAATGATTTCATTACTTGCTCATTAGCAGTTTTATATAATAAATGTTTACTTCCGTAATAACCTTTTGCTTGTTTTAATACTTTTTTACGTCTTTTTCTAGCGACATTTCCGCCTTTTACTCTTGGCATTATTAATTCCTCCTATATTTACTTCACGTTTGAAATTTGATGTTTTATTCTTTTCATATCACTAGCGCTAACAAAGTTTGCGTTTCTGTGATGTCTTTTTGCATTTTTATTTTTTGCACTTAATAAATGTCCTCTATTTGCGTGAGAAACTTTTATTTTTCCAGATGCAGTTCTTTTAACTCTTTTTTTGGTACCAGAATGAGTTCTCATTTTTGGCATAGTTTTCACTCCTTATTTTTATCATTTTTTTGGCGTTAATGTCATGAACATATTACGGCCATCTAATTTTGCTCTACTTTCAATTGACGCTAAATCTTCACATTTTTCAGCAAAGCTTTTCATTACTTCACGCCCTTGATTAGTATAAGCCATCTCACGTCCTCTAAAACGGATTGAGATTTTTAACTTGTCACCTTTTTCTAAAAATTTACGACCGTTACGTAGTTTTGTCTCGAAGTCGTGAATATCAATCTTTGGTGAAAGTCTAATTTCCTTTAATGAAACGACTTTTTGATGTTTTCTAGCTTCACGTTGTTTCCTTTGTTGTTCGTATTTGAATTTATTGTAATCCATGAATTTAGCTACTGGTGGTTTTGCTGTTGGAGCTACTAAGACTAAATCTAAATTTTTATCATAAGCTAGATTTAATGCATTGTATGTGCTCATAACACCAAGTTGTTCACCGGTATCTGCGATTACCATAACTTCTCTACTACGAATACCTTCATTTACTAATCCTTCATCTTTTCGTTTCGCAGGTACTTGACTGTATTTGTTTATAGTTACACCTCCCGATATAATTTTTTTTGTGTGGAAAGCATATAAAAAGTGTGCGTACATTACGTACCCACACTAAAATTTTTATTTAGTTTTGTAGCTTCTACCTATCGATATGTTCAATCAGGTGAGAGTGGGTACTCTTCTTTCCACGAATGCTTATTGCAAAGATAATTATAACAAACTATCCAATATTGTCAATACTTATTTATCATCTTTTGGAGTTATGAAGTTTTTAGCGTAATCTTCTTTGTTTATTTGACGGTTTCTAGCTATTGCTAAAGCACCTTTAGGAACATCTTTTGTCACTGTGCTACCAGCTGCGATAAATACACGATCACCAACTGATACTGGTGCGATTAAGTTTGTATTACATCCGATAAAAACATCATCACCAATAATTGTTTGATGTTTTTTAATACCATCGTAATTTACGGTAATACTACCGCATCCAAAGTTAACGTTTTTACCAGTGATAGTATCCCCAATATATGCTNNAGTGATAGTATCCCCAATATACGCTAAATGAGAAGCTTTTGTTCCTTCTCCAATAATTGATTTCTTGATTTCTACAAAGTTACCAATACGGTTTCTTTCACCTATTACTGCGCCTTGACGTAGATGTGCGAACGGACCAACACTAGCATCTGATTTGATTTCACTATCAAATATTAAACTGTGCTGAACACGAACATTATTGTGGATAACTGATGAATGAATTTCAGTATTTGGTCCGATTTTACTTCCGCTTTTTATAACGCTATCTCCTGTAATATAAGTATTAGGATAAATAATTACATTGCTTTCAATTGAAACATTATGCCCAATAGTTACTGTTGAAGGAGTAATAATACTAACACCATTTAACATGTGTTGACGATTAATTACATTACGTAAATAATGTTCTGCAATACTTATTGAATATAAGTCATTAACACCCATTACTTTTGCATTATCCCATAATTCAAAAGTGTCTACACGGTAATCAGGTTTCATTATTTCAACGATATCAGTTAAATAATATTCTTGTTTTTTCTCATTTGGTTTAATTTTGTCAATTATTTTATACAAAATAGCATTATTTACAACATATATCCCTGTATTAACTTCATTAATACGTTTTTGTTCAAATGTACAATCGTTATGTTCAACGATTGATTCTATATTCCCATGTTCATTTCGGATTATTCTACCATAACCTTTTGGTTGTGTAAATTTCGTAGTAAGAATCGTTAAATCATTATCTTTGTCACGATGATAATTGATTACTTTGTTAATTACCTTATAATCTACTAAAGGCATATCACCAAGCATGATAATAGTTGTACCACGTCGTTTTTCCATGATATCTCGTGTTACCATTACGGCATGTCCTGTCCCCTTTTGAACACTCTGAATAGCGTAATTTACTGAGTCACCAATAATATCCATTAAAATTTCTTTTTGATATCCAACGACTATTGTTGTTTCATCAATTATACTTTTTTCAATATTTTCATAAATATACTTAATCATTGGTTTTTTTAGAATTGGAAATGCACATTTTGGTAATTCTGTTTTCATTCTTGTACCTTTACCAGCAGCTAAAACTATCGCATAATTTTTCATTTATACTTCCTCCTTAACTAAGTTAATGATTCCCACTATTTTTTTCATATATATATCTAAATCACTTTGTTTTTCACAACTTAAAGTTACTCTTACTAAAGGTTCCGTCCCACTTGCTCTTACTAAGACTTTTCCGTTAACTTTAAGTATTTCTTTAACTTCGTCTATCTCTTTAATTACACGTTTATCGTTGATAATCTCTTTATTAAATGTTCTAATATTAACCATTTCTTGTGGCCACATATGAATATCACTTGTTAATTCTTTTAATGTTTTTTGTGTATCTCCTAATATCTTTAATAAATATAAACTAACAAGTAACCCATCACCAGTATTTATATAATCTCTTAAGATAATANNCCAATTGAATAGCCATTATTGTTTAGTTCTTCTAAAACATATTTATCTCCGACACCAGTTAAAACTACTTTAATTCCTTTTCTTTCAAAGGCTTTAATAATTCCTAAATTGCTCATACTAGTTAATACAACCGTGTCTTTTTTTAGTAAACCTAATTCTTTTAAGTAACAAGCTATAATATAAATTTGTTTATCTCCGTCAATTACTTCTAAATCATGATCAACTACTAAAACGCGATCACCATCCCCATCATAACTAAATCCAATATCCAAATTATTTTCTTTAACTAATTTTTTGATACTTTCTAAGTGGGTACTACCAACACCATTATTAATGTTTTTACCATCAGGTTGAGCACCAATTTGATGAAATGTCTCGACCATTTCTCTAAAAACACCTAGACTTATTAGATAATTAGCACCATTAGCACTATCAATACCTACTTTTAACTCAGTATTGTATAAATCCATACTTTCTAAAAGATCTAAATACAAGTCTAGCACTTCTTCTCCACTAAATACTTGTCCTAGTTTTTGAACTTTGTACTCACCAGTATTATCAATATAATCTTCAATTTTTAGTTCTTCTGCTAAACTCAATTTATTTCCTTTATTAAAGACCTTAATCCCATTATCTTTATATGGATTATGAGATGCAGTAATCATCACTCCTGTAATATCTTTTTCTTTAGAATATAAACTGATTAATGGCGTACTTACAACTCCCGCAACCATTACATCAATTCCTAAACTTTGAGCACCACTTACAACGCTATACATTAATTCACTACTTGATTCTCTTGTATCCATTCCAATAACTAAACGTGAAGTATTTAAAACTGTTTTTAAACTCTGTCCAACTTTAAATGCCATCCCATTAGTTAACTCTAATCCAAATCGTCCTCTTATACCGTCTGTTCCAAAATATTTTGTCATTATTTTTCCTCCATTATTCAACAGTTACACTTTTAGCTAAATTACGTGGTTTATCAATATCATATCCGCGTTCTAGTGCTGCGTAATACGCTATAAACTGAGCAGGTATAACAGTTAGTAACGGACTAAACAATTCAAAAACATCATCAATAACAATTTGGTCATCACTTTCATGAATACTTCTTGTAGCTATAACCAATGTTTTTGCGCCTCTACTCTTCACTTCATTTAAATTAGAACGAGTATTTTTATTAATCCTTCTTTGTGAGATTATTGCGATAACTGGAGTATCTTTTTCAATTAAAGCTATTGTTCCATGTTTTAATTCTCCAGCCGCAAAGCCTTCAGTTTGAATATAACTAATTTCTTTCAATTTCAAACTCGCTTCTAAACAACTATAATAATCGATACCTCTTCCAATATAGAAACAATTACGTTTAGTTAAGTACTCTTTAACTAATTGTTCAATATAGTCTTTTTTATCGATAATATTTTCAATACTAATTGCTACTTTACTTAATTCTTTACGTAAATCAATATGTTTATCACTAAGCCCGTAAGCTAATATTGCTAATATAACTATTTGAGCTGTATAAGCTTTTGTACTAGCAACTGCTATTTCTGGTCCGGCGTGAATCTCTACAAAATTATCTGCTTCTCTAGCTAAAGTACTTGTTTTTACATTAGTAATTGTTAGTGAACGGTATCCTTTAGCTTTTATATTAACTAAGACAGCACGTAAATCTGCGGTTTCACCTGACTGTGATATGAAGATAAATAATGGTTTTTTAGATAGCAAAGGCATATTATAAGCAAATTCACTTGCAATATGAACTTCACAAGGAATACTTGCCATTTTTTCAAATAGTTCACGACCAATAAAACCAGCATTCATACTAGTCCCTGCGGCAATAATATATAAACGATCACTCTCAGCTAAAGCTTCTCTTATTTTCCCGTTTAGGATAACTTTTTCACCATCAAAATACTCATTAATTATTGTTCTAATAACAGCTGGTTGTTCATTGATTTCTTTTAACATAAAATGAGAATATTCCCCTTTTTCAATATTAAAATAATCAATATCTATTGTTTTAATTTCATGTGGTACTTCTTTACCAATAATATCCTTTATCGTGTAACTAGCGCCATCTATCTCAACAAACGTTTTATCTTCTAGAGGGATATACTCAGTAGAGTAACCTACACAAGCCATTACATCACTTGCAACAATTATTCCATCATCGTTAATACCTAATAATAAAGGACTTTTGTTTTTACAAGCATATAAATGATTAGGATCTTCTGTATCAATAATCGCTAAAGCATATGAGCCTTCTAATAAACTCATTGTTTTTCTAATTGCTTCAGAAACACTCATTTTATAACTATATCTTTCAATTAAATGAGCGATAACTTCCGTATCAGTATCACTTTCAAAAACTGTCTCTTTTAATTTAGTGCTTTTTAACTCCTTATAATTGTCTATAACGCCATTATGGACAACAAAAAAACGGCCTTTAGCAGAATTATGTGGATGTGAATTCACCTGGTTTGGTTCACCATGTGTTGCCCATCGAGTATGACCAATTCCTAAACAAGACTGGAATGTATAGTCTGTAATACTCTCTAAATGAGCCACTCGTCCTTTATCTTTAAACACGCTAAAATGATTGCTATCACAATCTTTTAACGCAATACCGGCCGAGTCATATCCGCGATATTCTAAACGCTTCAAGCCATTAATAATTATTTCTCTTGCATCTTTTAATCCTAAGTACCCAACAATTCCGCACATCGAAATCAACTCCCTACTTACAAATAGTAATATACCACATGTAATAGGGTTTTTCAATAAATGAAAATAAAAATCATATTAATTATTTTATGTCTTTTTCACTATATCTTTTTATAATTCCATATATAAAAACAATGATCATCCCAATTATAAAAATATCGCCATATATATAGCTAAATGTATGATTAACATCAATAAGATCAGGGAAAAGTAAGTTAATTGATTTACTAAAGTGATTTTGTTCCTGCAAAGCCAATCCATAGTCAAGACTAAATGAAGAGATTAAGTACCCAACAAAGGGAATCATTAGAATATAAACATGTCTAAATATCACCGCTAATAAGATATTTAGTAACGAATAATAACTAATAAATAATACTATTCTAAGGTAAGTAACTAGTAAAGAATTTACATATATATCATAAGGAGTTAAACTCCATATAATAACAAATAATAGATATATTAGTGTTCCAAAAAAGAGATTAATAGATAAAGTAATAATCACTTTGCCAACTATTGTTTTTATTCTCGAAACACGAGATAGAAAAAAGATATCATAGTCACTCAAGATAAAACTATATAATACATTCATTAATATATATAAGATAAATACAATTTTCATAATACTTAACGCATCAAATAAAAAAGTATCTAAATAACTATCTCTATTAAACATTATTTCTGAGTAATCAGAATAAATATTGGAAAAATATATGTTTAATATCGTTGTTAATACAATTAACCCGTATGTGATTACATTAATTTTACTTGAATATAGGAAACTATAGTGTCCTTTTAGAATATTAATCATAAAAGTATTACCTGTTTTTGTAAAGAGCTAAAAGCATTTTCAAGATGACTGGATATTAAAAAACTTTTGTTTTCTTCATTAATATATTGTATTAATTTTTCAACACTATCATAGTCTAATCCACTTAACGGTTCATCTAAAATGTAAAGCTCCGCAGGAATCATTAAGCATTGAATTAAGTTTAACTTTGCTTTCATTCCTTTAGATAAACTAGATATATATTCATCAATTTTATTAATTAAGTCAAAGTAGTCTAATAGTTCTAGAAAATCTATGGATATATCATTTCCCAAATTAGATAATCTAGTTAAAAATTGATTAACAGTTACGTCAATTGGAAATTTAGGAAATTCCGACATATAACTTATCTTAACTTCCATTATGATTTCACCTTCATACTGTATAAGTTCACTTATCGCTTTAAACAAAGTGCTTTTCCCACTTCCATTTTCTCCAATAACTAGTGTAACTTTATCTTTAATTAGTAATTTATCAATCTTAATTCTACAGCTTTTATACTCTTTGACAAAATTATTTATCTCAATTAGTATACGTGTAGACATTAAAATCACCCTCTAATTGATCACTAAATAAACTGGTTTTCATATAAGGAAAATCATCAATAATAAAAGTTTTTTCAGTATTGTTAATTTCATATGTAACAACAATACTAAATCTATAAATAAATTTGGAGTTATTTAAATACGTTAACGGTAAATATAAATTTATTACATTATTTTTTCTTAAAATAAAATTAGTTTCTAAAATATTACTCTCTTGATTAAACTGGTAATCATTAACATTTAAGCACGTATCGACAGTAGACGTATGGAAACATTCATCTCTTATAAAACTGTATCCAAGGTTAAATGAAACGTTATTACTTACAATTCCTATGTTAGTAATCAAAATATTGGAATCACTTAAATTCCCCAATTCTAAATTAATACCACTTATCGTATTTATCTCATTAACTTCTTGATGAGTTGCTGATAAGTTATTTAAAGAAATATCACTTGAAAAACTATCATAAAATAAATAATTAAATTCTCCAATACTAATTACTATCTCTTCACCATTCATGTAGTTTAAATGAAGAAATACGTTATCCATAGAGATAAGTAAGTCATCACTGGAAATGGACAGTTCAGCGGTTAAGTACAAATTATAGAATTCATCTTCTTGATAATATATCGAGTTATCACTGTGTGTTATTTTTGTGATATCAATACTTAAATCTTGGTTATCATTTTTTAAAGAAGCACTACTTAAATAGTTATTATCAAAATAATAATTTTGTGGTTGATTTGTAAGGATTTCAATTGTAAAAGATTCATAAACATCACTATGATATATTGAATAGATACTATCACTTGAGATAATCACCAGTTCTTCTTCATCTTTTACATACAGCAATATTGATAAAGTAATTACTAATATAATTACTGTTGAATACATAATTTTAGCTTTCATTAATTAACTCTTTTCTTAAACTATAGTATTCAGTTGTAACGATAAATACTTCCCAACCACCTTGTCGACTTGAACGCCAAAAACGATAATATTTTGCAACTCCATTACTAATTTTCCCTTCACCACAGATTTGTACTAGAAGTTGCGTGTTAGTATCAACATGAACCTTTATTGAGAATTCCTCTTCGTATGTGCTATCTGTTGTTGAAGTGATAGAATATGCTAATTCATCTTCTAACCCAAGTTTAAAGCCAAATTCTTCACCTTCAGCAGATAATGTAATTGTTCCTGAAACATTATACTGTTTTTTAGTTGATTCTTTGCTCTTAAAGGAAAAATTTTCTGTTATTGCTGTTTCTCCTTCGTTGTATATAATGTATAGCGTTTCTTTAGTAAAGGTAACTTTCTCAGTTTTGTAGGCAGTATGAGTTCTCCAACCCCAAAACTTCCTTTTATCAATCTTTTTATAATATTTGTCGTACATAGCTTGCGTGTAGTCGTCTAGAAATCTTGGACTTTTATGTTCAAACTCAATTTCTTGATAACTAATATACTCACCAGCTGAAACAATATGACTATTAATTGACGATAAAAAGATAAAAAGACTTAATATTAGTAATTTTTTCATTAAAAACACCTCCAATAATATAGTATTATTGAAGATGCTATTTTTCTTAAATTAATTCTAATTTTATTTCTTCAAGTAAAAGACACATGTCCTGATACCCAAGATCAAATCGTCTTTTAATGTGTTTATTGCTAAAATCTAATACTCCTCTTAAACTCTTTTTAGGGTAACAAGTATACATTTTGATTCCGTCTACTTTCTTATGTCTCATAGGTGAGAAAGTAAATAAATCAATAACGATAATTGTATCACAACCCGCTTCAATTAGAGGTTGAAAAGGAGTGTTGTCAAGAAGACCACCATCATAAAATGTTTTTTCTCCAATTTGAACGGGCTTAAATGCAATTGGAATTGCACATGAAGCCAGTAAAATTTTAATAACATCATCATATTTAAATTTACTTAGTTCTTGATAAGCAATTTGATGATCAGATTTGAAATAGTGTCTGTAATTCATTCTTATTAAATCAAAAAATGTACTTTTTTCTGTTCCTAAGTGTGTTGTGGCAATAAAAATATCTTTACCTTTAATTTTATCAAAATCGATTGATTCTTCCATCAATTTTTCTAATCTTTTAGTATTATATACTCCACGATTCAAAAAATTAAGTTTTTCCTTAAATACTCTTTTATATATCTTTTTTTCTAAATTAAATAGACTATTACGATTTAACTTCATCCATGTGTCATATGCAGCATCATAATCACCCATAGCAAATAATACAGCATTTAAAGAACCCACACTAGCACCACTATAAGCGGATATTTTAGTGTCAATTTCGTATTCCTTTAATGCTTTCCAAGCGCCAATCTGATATGCTCCTCTAGCACCACCACCTGCTAAAGCTATCCCTAACTTTTTCATTATATCACTCCCTAGATTATAATTTCTTTTATAATATCTCCTTGTTTAATATTATTAACGTATTCCATTCCATTTACTACTTGTCCAAAAACAGTATGAACACCATCTAAATGTGGAAAACTCGCGTAACATATAAAGAATTGACTTCCTCCTGTGTCTTTTCCAGCATGTGCCATTGATAATGCTCCAACAACATGTTGGTGCGGATTTCCTTTAGTTTCGCATTTAATATTATATCCTGGACCACCAGTTCCTGTACCGTTAGGACATCCTCCTTGAGCTACAAATCCTGAAATTACACGATGAAATGTTAACCCATTATAAAACCCTTTGTTAGCTAACGATTTAAAGTTCTCAATTGTTCCTGGTGCTTCTTTTTCAAATAATTCTAATTCAACTACTGCATTATTTTTTTCTAAAATAATTGTACCTTTCATGTTGTCCTCCTAATATTTTCTTACTTTCTTATCTTTATAAGCTTCTTTTATAAATCCTCCACCTAAACAAACATCTCCTTGATAGAATACAGCTGCTTGTCCTGGGGTTATTGCTCGTACAT
>LGVE01185680.1_pt1 | contig 16225 bp, 11 predicted proteins | sample 469871 | NCBI WGS metagenome assembly LGVE01 (sample SAMN03893561, study PRJNA290197) | marine sediment metagenome | material: sediment; isolation source: combined push core samples #3730, #5133, and #5579 collected at Hydrate Ridge | place: Pacific Ocean: Hydrate Ridge | reverse complement strand
TTCAATTTTGAAATCTTTATCGATGGACTTTCTAAAAACTTTGTTGATAGAAGAAAAATCTCAAAAGCTATTAAAGAAAAGATAATGAATATTTCATATGTTTATAATCTTGATGAATTTACAATGCAAAAAGTATTTATGGATAGTGTAGATAAAAATCGTAATATCGATATTGAAAAACTATCTTATAACGCACGTAAATGGTTTGAATTTGAACGTGAGACAATATTTGAAGAAACTAAAATTAAAAATAAGAAAGAGGCTGTTTCTTATGAAGAACTACTTAATAGATGTAAAACAGACACTCCTTCAATAATATTAGCAATTTTATCTAATGGAAAGCCATCAGTAACTGAGCTTAAAGTAGTTGAGAAACTAATTGATAACTACGAATTTAAAATTGAGGTAATTAACTTCTTACTTGTTTATGTTATTGGCTTACTTGAAGAGTTTCCTTCATACAATTATTTTGATAAAATCGCAATTGAATGGCAAAGAAAAAAAGTTAATAATATAGATGACGCTATTAAAGTAATCAAGAATAGACAAACAAGATTAGAGAATCACAAAAATAAACCAAAAGGTAAAAATTTAATACCAAAAGACGTTGAATCTGATTGGTTTGACGAATACATGAAAAATAGGTAGGTGATTAATTTGGAAAAAATTAGATATGGACATCAAAATATAGATAGAGAAAAATTAGTTGATTTGTTAGTTGAAGATGAAAGCCTACGAGAATTCTTTATCAAAAATGATCTAAACACTAGTTTTATTGAAGAGAATTTATCAAAACTGTTAAATTTTAAAATCGAAAATGATAAATGTAAAAACTGTGCTGAATTAAAGGAGTGTACTCAGGATTTAACAGGGTATGAACCGGTAATTAAGTTTCTTGAGGGTAAAGTTTATTCGTTTTATAGAGAATGTTCTTATTCAGCTTTTAGAAGAGAAAAAGCAACTCAAGAGAGTTTGATTGATGCAATGTATATGCCAAAAATGATTTATGAAGCTAGTTTAGAAGACTATGATTTTAGTAAAGGTAAAAATCGTCCTTTTATTCATAATAAATTAACCAGTTTCGTTACCCTATATATGAATGGTGAAAGTGTAAAAGGGTTATACATTTTTGGACAATATCAAAAAGGTAAAACGTATTCTATAGCTGCTTTAGCTAATGAATTATCGAAACGAGGAGTAAAAGTAATTATTGCTTATTATCCTGACTTAGTCAGAGAACTAAAATCTAGAATTGGTAATAACACTCTAGAAGCTATGATATCAAAATTAAAAACTATTGAGATACTTATGCTTGATGATATGGGTGGAGAATCACAATCAAGCTGGGTTAGAGATGAAGTGCTAGGACCTATCTTACAACATCGATTACTTGATGAAAGACCAACATTTTTCACTTCTAACGTTTCCCAAAAAGAATTAATAAGTTATATGGTTTCTAACAATCAAAAAGCTGAGTTAATGAAAGCAGCACGTATTGACGCTAGAATTAAATCTTTAAGTGAAGAAATTGAAATGTAAAAACCTTTGACAAACATTGAAAAAGTTATATAATTATTATTGAAATACAATGACAAGGACACAATTAATAAAATGCATATTTACTAGAGAGGTAGAATGGTGGAAACTACTATATATGACTATTAATTACTCCCTTTGAGTAGGACTTGAAAAAGATTCCCGTAAATCTTTCGTTACAAGATAGAGTGCCTAGTTTACTAGGAACAAAGGTGGTACCACGGAGATAATTCGTCCTTATTTTTAAGGACGATTTTTTATTACAAATTGAATGAAAGAAGGTATTAATATGATAAAAATTAAATTTCCTGATGGCAATGTAAAAGAATTTGATAAAGGAACTAGTATTGAACAAATTGCGGGTAGTATATCATCAGGTTTAAGAAAACAAAGTGTTGCAGGATATGTGAATGGGGAGCTATTTGATCTTAATAGACCTATTTTGGAAGATGCTGAAATTAGGATTGTAACTAAGAAGGATCAAGAAGCATTTGAAGTTTTAAACCATAGTGCAGCGCATCTATTAGCTCAAGCTGTTAAAAGAATTTATCCAAATGCTAAATTTGGTGTTGGACCTGCTATTCGAGAAGGATTCTATTATGATATTGATGCTGGTGAGACAATTAAGGAAGAAGATTTAATCAAAATTGAAAAAATGATGAAGAGAATTTCACAAGAGCAAACAGTAATAACAAGAAGTGAACTTCCTAAAGATGAAGCTCTTGCATTTTTTAAAGATGATAAATATAAAGTTGAATTAATTAGTGATTTACCTGAAGGTGAAATTATTAGTTTATATAGCCAAGGTGAATTTACTGATTTATGTCGTGGTGGACATATTGGGAGCACTAAAAACATCAGATTTTTTAAACTGTTAAGTTTAGCAGGTGCTTATTGGCGTGGAGATAGTAATCGTGAACAACTACAAAGAATTTATGGAACTGCTTGGTTTAGTGACGATGACTTAAAAAGACATATTAAAGTATTAGCTGAACGTAAAGAAAGAGATCATCGTAAACTTGGTAAAGAATTAAAAATATTTGAATTAAGTTATGATGCTGGACAAGGGTTAGCATTATGGCTTCCTAATGGATATACAGTTAGAAAAGTACTAGAAGACTATGTTTATAAACTTGAAAGAAAAGCAGGATACCAACATATTAGTACTCCGGCATTAGGGACTAAACGTTTATATGAGATTAGTGGACATTGGGCTCATTACCGCGATAATATGTTCCCAGCAATGGAAAGAGATGGCGAAACATTTGTTTTACGTCCAATGAGTTGTCCTCATCATATGATTGTTTACAAATCAGATTTACGTAGTTACCGTGATTTACCTATCCGCTATGCTGAAATCGTTACGCAACATCGTTACGAAGCTAGTGGAAGTTTGAGTGGATTAGAACGTGTTCGAGCAATGACTTTAACAGATGCTCATTTGTTTGTTAGAGAAGATCAAATAAAAAAAGAAGTTTTAGATGCTTATAATCTAATATTACAAGCAATAAAAGATCTTGATTTAGAAATAGAGTACGTAGAATTAGCTTTAAGAGATAAATCGAAAGACAAATTCCATGATGACGATAAATTATGGGATATAGCTGAGAAATTATTAATAGAACTACTTGCTGAAGAAAATATTGAATATACAGAGATGAAAGGTGAAGCAGCTTTTTATGGACCTAAAATTGATATTCAAGTACGTACAGCAATGGGACATGTTATTACAATGTCTACAGTGCAACTAGATTTCTTACTTCCAGAAAGATTTGACTTAACTTATATTGGTAGTGATGGTGAAAAACATCGTCCTGTAGTAATCCATCGTGGGTTAATATCTACTTGGGAACGTTTGATGAGTATCTTGTTAGAACAATATAAAGGAGCATTTCCAACATGGCTTGCTCCAATACAAATTAAGTTAATACCAGTTAGTTTAGATGCTCATACAAGCTATGCTAAAAAACTTAATGATTTATTTATTGATTATAACTTACGAAGTGAACTTGATTTACGTGATGAAAAATTAGGATACAAAATTCGTGATGCACAAACTAACAAAATCCCTTATCAATTAGTAGTTGGAGATAATGAGGTAGGTTCAGACTTAGTTACTTATCGTAAGTTTGGTAAGAAAGAACAAACAACTGTAAGTGTGGATGAATTTATAAATATGGTTCAAAAAGAAATTGTAAACAAAGGTCATTAAATGAAAAAAGCATTAAAAATTTTATTAATTATAGTAGTGTCTATTTTGGCTGTTGGATTTGTTGAAAATGTATTAGATATTGAGATTGAACCTTATTATTTATTCATGATATTTATCCTTGTAGCATCAAGTTTAGGCTATTATCGTAGTAGTAAATAGTGTGGATCGTATGATTCACACTATTATTTTATTGCAAACTATATTATACTAATAATGTAACAAATATAGTTCGAATACCAAATTATATACGTATTTAAGAAATGAATATGACAATATGAGCTAGAAGGCTTAACCATAATAATTATTACTAGATATAGTTTGAAGGAGGGCATTATGAGTGTAAAAAAAGTTATTGAAAAGACCGCTAAAGTCTTAGACAAACAAAGAGAGTTAAATGACTTGATTCTTGAATTGGAAACGGAAGTTAATAATTTAAAGGAATCAATTGAAGTAAAAAGTAAGGTAGCAGAACCTGAAATTTATAATACNNATTTATAATACTAAAGAAACTATGTTTAAAAAAGAAGTTATTTTTAAGGAAAAGACAATTGTAAAGGAAAAAACTATTGCAAAACCACCTGAGTTTAGGCCTCGTAAGCAATATGTTTTTCCGGAGAAATCAGAAGAACAAAAAATCAAAGATGCAAAAAGAGAGGCTACTAGGCAGTCAATAACAGAGTTTTTCTTAGGGAAGAATGTTATTGCTAAAATTGCTGTTGTTCTTATCTTTTTAGGGATTGTTACTTTTGGACGTATGGCGTACATTAGATGGCTAAATGATGTAGGAAGATTTGTCTTGATATTAGGAATTGGGATTTCTTCTGGTGGTTTAGGATATTTCTTTGAAAAAAGAAAGAGTAATGTATTTAATAATGTATTTTATGGTGTCAGTGTATTTATTTTATACCTCGCATTCTTGCTCGGTAAATTTGAGTATGAGTTAATGAGCTCTACAATGTATTTTGTAAGTTCAATAGGTTTAACTGCAATTGTATTTGGTTATTTCTATAAAAGGAGATATGATTTTTTAGATTCATTATTAATGTTATTCTATTATACAGTAGTACTTACGCAGTTAGCTGCTTCATTTCAACTTGATATATCAATCTTTGATATGATTCTAATAACAGTACTAGTTCTAGGTGTTGCTGGTATTTCGTACTTGTATTTTACCAAATATGTAAGAGAAGAAGGGAAACAAGTCTCGTTTACAACTTCTTTGATAACACTGGGACTATTTGTTTTCACAATATCGAGTATATTAGCTGGATCAGGTAGCACTTATATAGTAATGTTATATTTGGGACTAAATATATTCTTTATATATCTTATTAATTTAACCCATATTTTAAAAGGAAATTGGGTTCAATCAATAATTATCACTTTAGCTTCTATTGCAATACTAATTCTAACAGGTATCGCAATTAGATTTAGTTTGTTTGAAGCGGGAATATTATTGAACGGGTCGTATATAACTCTGATAATCGCAACGATTTTCGTTCCTATGTATATTTTATTATTTATTAGAAACAAACAAGAAGATTCTCCTTATCTAAATATGTACTCATTAGTAATCACGACAATATTGATTATCTTCGCTTTAACAGCTGCGCATGGAAATAGTAGTGAAGGTATTACGGCTTTATATAGTCATTATATTAGAAATATCATTTTACTTAGTGAAGTGTTAATATTCTATGGAATATCTAAGCTTACAAAATATGATATGCATAAAAAGCTATTTTACATATTAATAGGTGTAGGAGGATTGTTTAGTTTGATCTACTTTACATCTATAGGTGATTTCACTTTCAATGATATTGGAATGTTAATGGTGAACTTGGCGTTTGTTATACTGATATATGGCGTTAACTATCTATTTTACAGATACAAACAAATTGATCATACTGAAGATAATATGGTGTTAAATTTAGCTGGGATACTTCTAATAGCACCTTTGGTAGCAACTTTATCTAGAGAAGGGTTAAGATTAGATAGTTCAGTAGCGTTAACTAGTGTTGTACTATTCTTTATTGGATATCGATGGTTATTAAACCTGAAATTCTTTAAAGTAAAAGATTTACACAAAGAATTAATAATATTTTTGAATATTCTAATATTAATTTTTATAGTAGTAATAAACTTCAAGTATTTTGACCACAGATTCATATATTTTGGAGATGTGTTTAAATTTGTATATGTTTTAGGTGTTAATATTTATGTTGTTAAAGCACTGGAAGAACTATATGATTACTATAAAACAGAGGATTATGAAGAGGTACTATTTATATTTATGTTCCTAATTGGAGTTGTTATCCAAAGTTTATTCATTCATTACTATTTAAATATTGAATTTGACAAAGTAATACTGTCGAGTTACTTCATGATTTCATCATCTGTTGCTATACTATATGGCTTTAAGAGTGGATGGACAAAGGTTAGAAAAATTGGGTTGGCAGCAATCTATTTCTCACTAATAAAATTCTTTATATATGATTTCTACACTCAAGAGTTCTCTGAGTATGTAAAAATGGGAACTTACTTCATTCTTGGTTTTGTTTTGCTAGGAATATCATTCCTGTATGCCTATTTAGAAAGAACATATGGATTTCAAAATGAAGATGAAATATAGAATAATGACTAACGGTGTGCTCTAAAAGGCTCAGAAAATATTTTGGTTTCTATGTATAAAGGTATCAAAGCTGTTTGACCAATTATTTGTATCTAGTTTTTAAAAATAATTAAGGCCTTTATAATAGGAATGGTAACCTTATGATGTACATGACCTATAAAAACTCACTGTTTTTGATTGATGTATTTAATTGACATTGATAAATTGATAAATAAAAATAGAACTTTTATAAAAAAAGTTCTATTTTTTTCGTAGATTTAATATGAAACTTTCATCAGGATCGATGTATATCGTCTTGTTATTTTTGTATGTTACAAAACTATTTATTTTACCAGGAATTTTCTTTATGTAACGAATTTCTAGATAATCGACAGGAACACTACTTGATGTTTTCATCTTCGAGAAATATGCAGCGAGTTGTGCTGCTGTACGTATTGTCTCTTCTTCTAGTGGGAATACTTTTCGGGTGACCACATGACTTCCGGGGGCACCTTTTACGTGAAACCAAATCTCATTGTGCCTAGCTACTGTGTGAGTGATATGGGAATTTTGTAAATTATTCTTACCTACTAGGATCTCGATACCCAAATTATCATAGTAGGTATCGAAGTTAGGCTTTATTTTTCTCTTTTTATGTTTAAGTGAACGTTTTATATACTTTTTGTCTACTAGTTCATCCTTTATCTCTTCAATATCCTTTAATGAAGCATTTTCAATTTGCTGCATTAACTGGTTAAAGTATCTAAGCTCTAATTTTGCGCTAATTATTTGCTTATCTATGTGTGGAATACTCGTTTTTAATTTTTTATACTTTTTAAAGTACTTCTTACTGTTGTCTATTGGGGATAACTTATTATTCAATTCAATTATTTCTGGCTCGTTTGTGTAATAGTTATTACATGATAGTTTACTGTCACCTTTATTTATAAGATGCAAATTCGCTTGAATTAATTCACCTTTGATTCTTAATATATCTCTTTTTTTTGTCTTTCTTAGATCAGTATTTAGTTTATCAATTTTGTTATCTAATCGCGAAATATAGTTTTTAATGAACTTTACCGTATCCTTTGATTTCTGTTTTATTATATCAATAGTATCTTTGTCATAATAGTACCTATCAACAAGCTTGTTAACATTCTCGAATTTTATTCTGCCACCTTTTATACTTTGTATATCCGTATAATAAAAATGGTCTCGATTACTTGATATTAATACAGGGCTGCTTTCTGATAATATGTTTGAAAATATAGTTTTCATAGGGATGTTCGAACTCTCAAATCTGTACATTATTTCGGTTGTTATTAGAGGACTAAACCCCATGAAATTTGATAATATGTTCTGATAATTGATGTTATCTGGATTACTTAAAAATGTATTTCTTTCATTTTCATTGTAGGGATTTAACTTTTCTGTACAAGGAAATTCGTATATTGCACCTGGAAAAAGAGTGCGCTCATTTCCATCGAAAGGCATTTGATGTTTAATAGACTCCATTATCTTGAAATCATTTGATGTAATTATTAGGTTAGAATGTCTTCCCATAACTTCTACAATAAGATTCTTTATTGATAGATCACCAAGTTCATTTCTTTTCATTATTTCAAAAACAATCACACGATCATTTTCTTTTTGATATATTGTGTTAATTATTCCACCTTCCAAATGTTTTCTAAGAAACATGCAAAATGCTGGAGGTGTGTTTGGTTTTTCGTATTTCATATCTGTAATATGGATTCTTGAGTAATTTGGTGAACTACTTATTAGTAATTGTTTTTTTCCTTGCTTAGTACTTATATTCAGAAGCAAATCATACTTAGAAAGCTGGTAGATTTTGTTTATTCTACCAGTAATTAGTATTTCATTAAATTCCTTGGTCAAGTGTCTAACAATATTTCCATCTAAACTCATAATTATCACCGAAATAATTATAACATAAATTAAAAAAATTAAGAAAGTGTTTTCAAATCCTTACAATTTCTTATAAATAATGTTATGATATATAATAATTAATATAATAAAGGCTGTTCTAAAGGAGGGACACTTTAATGAAACTCAATGAACGAGGGTTATTAGTAGTTATAAGCGGTCCTTCTGGGGTCGGTAAAGGTACTGTTAGAAAAGCTTTGTTTGAAATAGAGGGTCATGATTTAGTTTACTCAATATCAATGACAACAAGACCACCACGTGAAGGTGAAGTCGATGGTGAAGACTATTACTTCGTTTCCAAGGAAGAATTTGAAAGAAGAATAAAAGAAGATAAATTCTTGGAATATGCAGAATTTGTTGGTAATTACTATGGGACACCAAAAGATAAAATTGATGAGCAAATTGATTTAGGTAAAGAGGTCGTATTAGAGATTGAAGTTCAAGGAGCTTTACAAGTTCGCGAAAAAGCTAAAGATGGAGTATTTATTTTTATTGCTCCACCTACAAAAGAGGCTTTATTCCGAAGACTGTTAAGAAGAGGAACAGATGATCCTAAATCGATTCAAAAGCGTATGGATAAAGCAGAACGAGAATTTCCATTAGCACATAAATATGATTATATTGTAGTAAACGATGAAGTAACAAACGCTGCAGATAGAATCATTGCTATAATTCGTGCTGAACATGCAAAAACAGAAAGAGCAATATACAAATACAAAGAAATGTTGGAGGTAAAATAACTATATGAAGAACCAAGACGGATTACGTTATCCATCGATCGATAACTTATTAACGAAAATAAATTCTAAATACAAATTGGCATACACAAGTGCTAAAAGAGCAAAAAAAATTAAAGAAGAAGAATATGTATCGATTGACCCAAAATGTAGTAAACCTGTAGGGATTGCATTAGAAGAAATTCTAGCAGGAAAAATCGAAATTGACTTTGAAGAAAAAAAATAGAAATCATTCTATTTTTTTTATTTTGTCCTCATTTGGGGTACAAATTATGTTATAATAGTCTATGATAAATTTAATATGGAGTTGACAACATGAATGACAATTTTAAGAACCTACTAAAACAATTAGATTTACTTGATAAAACTGATGTTTATCATGGAGATTTAATTCAAATTATTGCCGATTCAGCCAACAACAGTTGGCTTTTTGAAGTAGAGTTTGATGAACCAATTTCAATAAGTGATTTTGAACTGTTCCACAAAAGGATACAGTTATTACCTCATAAAATTAGTTCGATTAACGAAGCAGAATTAAGTGTGAAATATAAGAAAAATGATTTTAAAAGATTACCAGACTATTATGATTTTGTTTTGAAGAGATTGGCGGAATCAAAACCACGTTTCAATGCTATAGTTGACTTTGATATTGAACAAAGTAAAAATCGGATTGAAGTGGTATGCCCAAAAGACGGGACATTCGTTACAGATATGTTATATGAAATTAAAAGTGATCTTCTAAGAATGGGATACGATGTTTTTTTAGCAACTAGAGTTTGTAAAGAACAACCGCTTATAAAAGACCGTATAGATAAAGAGTCTTCTAACTTTCATAATGAAGCTTTACAACAGGTTGTTTCAGATGTAATTGAAAAAAGATATGTTAATTACAAGAACAATGTAGTTCGTAAAATAAAAAATACAATTTCTGATATCCCAATAACAGAAAATGATCTTATTGAATATAAAAGTATGAATGATAATACTCTATTTTCATTTGAAGGTGAAATAACAAAAATGGACTACCGAGCACTAAATGGTGGAACTCATTTATATACTTTTATTGTAAGTGATTCAGTTGATAGTACATACGTTAAGAAATTTGTAAAAGATTTAGAAGAAAAGAGATACATGGACGATACAAGAGTTGGAATGTTATCTAAAATAAAAGGTAACGCTATTTTAGATAAGTTTTCTGATGAAGTGACAATTACAGCTATTGTTTTTGAAAGAACTAATTATATAGTTCCTAAAGATACAAGAGTAGATTTAGAAAAAGAAAAAAGAATAGAATTTCATTTGCATTCTAAAATGTCAACACTGGATGGAATTAATGCTATAAGTGATTATGTTGAAACAGCAAAAAAATGGGGACACGCAGCAATTGCGTTAACTGATCATGGTAATGTTCAAGCATTTCCTGAACTATATAAATCGACTAAAGATAAACTTATTAAACCAATTTACGGTTGCGAGTTTACTTTTGTTGATGAAAAAGATTTAAGAATTGTTCAAAATCCAGTTGATTTATCCTTTGATGACGCTGTTTACACTGTTTTTGATCTTGAGACAACAGGTCTTAGTGTAAATTACGATAAGATAATTGAAATTAGTGCAATTAAACTAAAAAATAATCAAGTAATTGATCGTTTTAATACATTCGTTAATCCGGAAAGAGCAATATCGTTACTAACAACTAAGTTAACTTCTATTAAAAATAGTGATGTTGCTTTAGCTAAAAAGATTGAGGAAGTTATTCCGGAATTTAAAGAATTCTTTAAAGGAACAGTAATGGTTGCTCATAATGCTCATTTCGATATGGGGTTCATTTATAAAGTATTAAAAGATAATGATTTATATGATAATCCTTATCCAACGATAGATACATTGCAAATAGCTAGAAGTTGTTATGGATCTGATTTAAAAAGATTTAACTTAAAAGCTGTTTCAAAATTCTTTAAAGTTCATTTAGAACAGCACCATCGTGCTGAATATGATACTAGCGCTACAAGCGAAGTATTTTTACATATGTTACGAGATGCTCGTAACAATGGTGTGACTAATATCAAAGATTTTAATATGTTAAGTGATAAAAGTGATGCGTACAAATACTCAATAAGTAAACATATCAACATCATTGTAAAAAATGATGTTGGATTACGTAATCTATTTAGAATCGTAAGTGATGCTAACACAACTCATTTTTACCGTGAAGCTCGTTTATTAAGAAGCGTTTTAGATTCTTCTAGGGAAGGATTATTGGTTGGTAGTGGATGTATGAATAGTAGACTGTTCGAAATCGCTAAAAACAAAGATTATGAGGAGTTAAAAGCAAATGCAGCATACTATGATTACCTAGAAGTCCAACCACTAAGTGATTTTAAACATTTAGAAGATACTATGGATAATGCTTTGGAAAACATTAAAGATATTATTTTAAGAATTATTAAAGTCGGAGAAGAATTGAATATTCCTGTTATTGCAACGGGAGATGTACATCATATAACACAAGCGGATAAAAAATATCGTGATATTTATATTTCAACACCTGTTGTTGGTGGAGGATTACATCCTTTAAGTAGATATAGTGAAATACCTTCACAATATTTTAGAACAACTAAAGAAATGCTTGAAGAGTTTAGTTTTCTAGATGAAGAGACAAGATTTGATATTGTTGTTAAGAATACCCATGTTATTAATAATCAAATTGATTTTGTAAATGCATTTACACCAAAATTATATGCACCTACAGATGACTTTTTAGCTTTAGATGGTATTCCTTCAATTGAAAATAAATTAATAAAAATGGTTAGTGATCGTTCAAAAGAAATATACGGTCGAAACCTACCACAAATGGTCGAAGAAAGAATTAATAAAGAGATTAAAAGTATTACCGATAATAAATTCTCAACGGTATATTATATATCACATCTATTAGTTAAAAAATCATTAGATGAAGGATATTTAGTAGGTAGTAGAGGGAGTGTTGGTAGTAGTTTAGTTGCGACATTAATGGATATTACAGAAGTTCATCCACTATCACCACATTATGTTTGTCCTAAATGTCAATTTTCATCTTTTAAAATGACAAAAGAAGAAAAAACAAAATATGGTTTTGGTGAAAACGAAATTAGATTACAATCAATTTTAGATCGCTATGAAACAGGATTTGATTTACCAAAAGAAAACTGTCCAGTATGTGGTTCTGAAATGAATAAAGATGGGCACAGTATACCATTTGAAACATTCTTAGGATTTAAAGGTGACAAAGTTCCTGATATCGATTTAAACTTTTCAGGTGATTATCAACCAATAGTTCATGAATATATTCGTAAAATATTTGGTGTTGATAGAACATTTAGAGCAGGAACAATATCAACTGTAGCTGAAAAAACAGCCTTTGGATATGTTAAAGGATATTTAGAAAAGAAAAATAAATTTATGCGAAAAGCAGAAATTGAAAGAAGTGCTAGTAATATTATTGGTGTAAAACGTTCTACAGGGCAACACCCTGGTGGAATAGTAGTAGTTCCAAACTATAAAGAAATTATCGATGTTACACCAGTTCAATTCCCAGCTGACGATATAACTTCATCATGGCGTACAACTCATTTTGATTATCATAGTTTTGAAGATAATTTATTTAAGTTAGATGTGCTAGGACACGATGATCCAACAATGATTCGTTTCTTAATTGATTATGTTAAAGAGAATCCTTTAGATTTTCCATTTGTTGAAGCGACTGACATTCCTTTAGATGATCCTAAAGTATATAGTCTTTTAAATTCAACAGAATCAATTGGACTAACAAAAGAGGATTTAAATAGTGCAGTAGCTAGTTTTGGTATTCCTGAGATGGGAACAAAATTCGTTCGTGACATGTTAACTGATTCACGACCTGATACCTTTGCTGATATTGTTAAGATATCAGGACTTTCTCATGGTACCGATGTTTGGTTGAATAACGCCAAAGTATTAGTAAGAGGAAAAAATAAAAGATTTGGTAAAGTACCATTTAAACAAGTAATCGGTTGTCGTGATGATATCATGGTTTACTTAATTGCTAGAAATATGAAAGAAGATATTGCTTTTGAAATATCGGAATTTATAAGAAGAGGAAAAGCACCTAGTAACCCTGACAAATGGGAAGGTTATAAATTAATTATGAAAAACCATAATGTTCCTGACTGGTATATCTGGTCTTGTGGTAAAATCAAATACATGTTCCCAAAAGCTCATGCAACAGCATATGTAATGATGGCCTTAAGAATTGCTTGGTTTAAATTTTATCATCCAATCTTATTCTATAGTGCTTACTTTAGTAAAAGAGCAAGTGATTTTGATGTTTATGCCCTTAAAGGTGGCGAATATGAAATTATTAAAAAAATGAATGTTATCGATGAAAAAGGTAACCGTGCAACGGATACAGAAAAAAGACAGTACACCGTATTAGAAGTTTCATTAGAAATGATAAAAAGAGGATTTAAATTTAAAAATATTGATATCGTAAAATCACAAGCTCGTGATTTTATAATAGACGAAGATAAAAAAAGTCTTATCTTACCATTTATTACAGTTGATCAATTAGGATTAAAAGTGGCTAATTCAATTGTAGAAGCACGTCTAGAAATGCCGTTTAAATCAAAAGATGATATAAAAGAAAGAACAAGTTTATCAAAAACATTATTCAATAGATTAGAGATGTTAGATGTCTTTGAAGGTATCCCNNCTTTGAAGGTATCCCTGACAACTCACAAATGAATTTATTTAATCTTGAATAACAAGGAGTGATTACTATGAGATTTAGAGGACAAAATCCCGTATATAAATACGGTAATTACGAAAGTACATATGATGATACTAATAGTGCTACATATGGTGGAGTTGTAACTAAATCAACTTATTTATTAGGACTAATAGCAGTTATAGCAATGTACTTTGCATATACATTAGATTTTGTTAATACAGGTATTACTGCCAACATTATTGTTACTATAATAATAGCTCCAATAATAGCAATTATAGCAATAATTGTAACTCATCGTATGCCACAAATAGCAATATTTACAACAACAATATACGCTTTAGCAGAAGGAATCTTTATCGGATTTATTAGTGCATTATTTGCTTCGTTTTACGGAGGAGAAATTATTCAAATGGCACTAATCGGAACATTTGGTGTTTTAGGAGGAATGTTATTCTTATACGCTAGTGGCGTTATAAGAGTAGGAGCTTTCTTTAGAAAACTAATGTTTAGTATGTTAATGGGAATTGTTTTCTCATCACTAATCTTATTAATCCTAATGTTTACAGGAGTTTCATTTGAATCATTCTATAGTTTATATGTTGGAATCGTAATAATTAGTGTTATTGTATCAAGTCTTTATTTACTGATAGATTTTGATAATATAACACGTTATGTACAAGCAGGAGCTCCCAGAGAAGCAGAATGGAGTTTAGCTTTAGGATTAGTAGTAACTATCATTTGGCTTTATATTGAATTACTACGTTTATTAGCAATTATCGCAGATAGAAGATCATAATATTGAAAAAGCCTTGAAAAAGGCTTTCTTTATGCTTGATTATTTATTTAAATTACTATATAATTTATATTGAAATTGAAGATATAGAATTAGTACTTAAGAAACATTAATTTAAAGAGAAGAACATACATGCTGAAAATGTTCAATTAATGGCTTAAAGAATTCATCTATTGAGAGATGCTAACTACATCCGCTAGACCAGCGTTAAAGGTATGGAGTGCCTAGCTTGCTAGGAACAAAGGTGGTACCACGGATTGTAATAGTTCGTCCTTATTTGAGGATGGACTATTTTTTTAATACAAAGGAGTGAAATATATGAACGTTTCCGAAAAACTAGAAGCAATTAAAAAAGAAGCTAAAGAGCGAATTTCGATAATTAAATCAATGCATGAGTTAAACGATGCGAAAGCTAAATACCTTGGGAAAAAAGGGATGTTTAATGATGTAATGAAATTAATGAAGGATTTACCAAATGAAGAAAAACCAATGTTTGGTAAATTGACAAATGAAACAAAACAAATTATCTTGAAATATATCGACGAACAAAGACACATGATAGAACAAGCAATCATTCAAGAACAACTTGATAAAGAAACAATTGATGTTACATTACCAGGTAAGAAATTTACATTAGGTAAAAAACATTTAATGACACAAATAGTTGAAGAGATTGAAGATCTATTTGTTGGAATGGGATATCAAATAATGGAAGGTCCAGAAATTGAAACTGATGAAAACAATTTCGAGAAATTAAATCTTCCTAAAGATCACCCCGCTCGTGATATGCAAGATACATTCTATATAACAAAAGATACTTTATTAAGAACCCATACAAGTCCTGTACAAGTTCGTACAATGCTAGAAAAAGGTGGAAAAGAACCTATCAAGATTTTATGTCCTGGTAAAGTTTATCGCCGTGATGATGATGACGCAACTCATAGTCATCAATTTATGCAGATTGAAGGATTAGTAGTAGATGAAACTACTAGTATGGCAGAATTAAAAGGAACACTACTAGAAATGGCCAATAAAATGTTTGGTGAAGGAAGAGAAATAAGATTAAGACCTTCGTATTTTCCTTTCACAGAACCAAGTGTAGAAGTAGATATCAGTTGTCATAACTGTAATGGAAAAGGATGTAACATTTGTAAAGGAACTGGATGGATAGAAGTACTAGGTGCTGGAATGGTAAATAATAATGTGTTAGAAGCTAGTGGTTATGATAGCACTAAATATCGTGGATTTGCTTTTGGAATTGGTGTAGAAAGACTTGCAATGTTAAAATACGGAATCAATGATATAAGACAGTTTTATACAAACGATATTCGCTTTAATAGTCAGTTTAAGAAATAATGAAAAAAGATCTAATATTACTAATAAATGGTGCTGGAACAAACAACATGGAATTAAAATCACTATACAAAAAATTAGCTGCAAATGATAAATATTTTGTATACTACCCAGGAATAATGCCAGGATCATTTATAGGATCATATTTTCCAAAATCAACTACGGCCGATTTTATCCGATTTATAGATTGCACCCAAGAATTAATCAACCAACCAGAATTTGAAAACGTATACTTAATAGGATATAGTTTAGGAGCATCAACCGCAGCTATTTTAGCTGTTAGAAATGA
>LGVE01183654.1_pt5 | contig 16279 bp, 15 predicted proteins | sample 469871 | NCBI WGS metagenome assembly LGVE01 (sample SAMN03893561, study PRJNA290197) | marine sediment metagenome | material: sediment; isolation source: combined push core samples #3730, #5133, and #5579 collected at Hydrate Ridge | place: Pacific Ocean: Hydrate Ridge | reverse complement strand
CGGACGCAGACTGTAGACAAAGATATAAAGTAATACCGACAATTGTTAGCATGCTGTGCTTGTAAGGCAAACAGGCGGTAGCCTGTAGAAATTGCAAGCACAACAGATTAACAATTAGTCGGTACGGGAGTTTATTGACAAATTGAGTCATAGTGAATACTGGCGTAATGTTTTTTTGACAAGGACTTGCTTTTTATAATATAATTTTGAAGTGAAAATATAAAAAAGGAAAAAATATATGAATATACTTACCGTTGATACATCGTCAATTGTCGCTTCTGCGGCTATTTTAAATGAAGAAAAATTAGTTGGAGAAATCATTATTAATCATCAAAAAAAGCATTCAGAGAAACTAATGGTTGCTATTGATCATTTACTATCTGATAGTGGTTTGTCCATAAAAGATATTGATGTTTTTGGAATAATATCAGGACCAGGGTCATTTACAGGATTAAGAATTGGAATGGCGACAATAAAGGGATTTGCCCAAGCCCTTAATAAACCAGTTGTTGGAGTATCGTCCTTAGAAAGTTTAGCAATGAATCTTCCCTATGCAAAAGGTTATATCTGTCCAGTACTCGATGCACAACGCAATGAAACCTATTCAGGAATTTTTCATTTTGAGAATGGAAAGCTATGTCGAGATATGGATGATGGTGTGATGGAAATTGAAAGTTTGATCGAGAAGATTAAGCACTACAGTGAACCAATTTATTTTTTAGGAGATGGTGTCCCTCGATTTAAAGAATTGCTTTTATCAGAGTGTGAAACGGGTGTTGTTGTGCCAAGTTATGTAACGATGAATCGTGCGTCGTCTGCCGCACAAATTGTATTAGAACGGAGTTTAAATGGTGAGATGTCTAATTATCGTGATATTGAGCCAATATATATTCGGCCGTCTTATGCAGAAGAAAAACACAAATGAGTTGTTTGTTTCGAAAGATGACGATAGAGGATGTTTCGGCGGTCTATTATGTGGATCGGGCATGTTTTAAACATAATTGGACAGAAGAATCCTATCAAAAGGAAATACAAAATGTTTTAGCAGAATATATTATTGCTGAAATTAATGGGAAGATAATTGCTTTTGGAGGGTTTTGGGGTGTTGTAAATGAAGCCCAAATAACAAACATTGGGGTTTTGCCAACATATCAAAGACAAGGAATTGGGAAAAAACTTTTAAATGAATTAATCCGGTTTGCCAGAGAAAGTGGTTGTAATGCGATGACATTAGAAGTGCGATCAGATAATGAAGCAGGGATTAAGTTGTATCAAACAAATGGCTTTTGTGAAGAGGGGATACGTAAAAACTATTATGACAATTGTGTTGATGCACTGATTATGTGGAGGTACAATCTTGAAGAATAAGGTTCGGATCATTACAATCATAATTGGGGTGCTTTTTCCAATTATTGTATTAATTTCGGCAATTGAAATGACATCATTAGATAAGCAATTTTTTATGAATCAAGTTGAAATTAATCATGTTGTTGAGAAAACAAGAATCAATGAAGAGGATATGGAACTCGTTATTGACGATATTTTATCATTTCTTACGGGGGCGCGGCCTGATTTTGATATTCAAGCACGCTTAGGACAAAATAATGAAGATGTTTCAATTTTTAATGCCCAAGAAATTACTCATATGGATGATGTTCGGGATCTTTTTTTGATTGCTTTAGGGATTCGAAATATCAGTATTGTTTTATTTTTAATCGGATTTATGATTTTATTAAAAAATAATCCTCGTGGGATTCTAAAAGGGATTTTTTATGGATCTTTGATTGCATTGTGTGTGATTGGATTTATTGGATTATTGTTTAGCTTGGATTTTGATCGAACATTTACGCTTTTTCATCAATTGTTTTTCTCAAATGATTTATGGATTATGAATCCTAAAACAGATTTATTGATACTCATCGTACCGGAACCATTTTTCTATCAATTGATTCATCGGATGGTTTTTTATACGATTACGCCATTGATACTCAGTGGCGTTGGAACAGGGATTGTTTTATTTAAAAAGAAAAAAATAAATTGAGGTAATTATGAAAATATTAAGTATCGAGACATCATGTGATGAGACATCAGTAGCTATTGTAGAGCNNGGTTGTGCCTGAAATTGCATCGCGTAACCATGTAACGAAATTGCCTTATGTGATTAATGAAGCGTTAGAAGAAAGTCAACTTTCACTTAGGGAAATTGATGGGATTGGGGTAACCTATGGACCAGGATTAATCGGAGCGTTATTAATTGGTTTGTCAACTGCCAAAGCAATGGCTTATAGTTTAGAAATTCCTTTAATTGGAGTGCATCATATTGAAGGACATATTGCAGCTAATTTTTTACAATATCCCGAATTAGAACCACCATTTTTAACATTAGTTGTGTCGGGTGGACATACACATTTGGTACGTGTGACAGATTATCAAACCTTTGAAGTCCTCGGTAAAACAAAAGATGATGCTGCAGGCGAAGCATTTGATAAAATTTCTCGTGTTCTAGGGCTGGGATATCCAGGGGGACCTGAAATTGATTGTGCCGCTAAAAATGGTGATCCGATGGCGATTCCATTCCCACGTGTATTTTTAAATAAAAAAGAGTTTGATTTTAGCTTCAGTGGGTTAAAATCATCCGTTCTTAATTATTTAAATGGTAAAAAAATGAAAAACGAGCCATTTTCAGTGAATGATGTCGCTGCTTCTTTTCAAATGGCGGTGGTTGAAGTATTGGTTGGAAAAACAATTGCCTGTGCAAAAGCGACGAATATGACAACTATTTGTTTAGCTGGCGGTGTTTCAAGTAATTCATTATTAAGAGAAAAGATGACACAAGCGGCAGCATTAGAAGGATTAACCTTGTATTATCCAGATCCGATTTTATGTACAGATAATGCAGCAATGATCGGTTCAATGGCTTATTATAATTATATTAATGGTGAAATAAGTGATCTGAATTTAAATGGTATTCCAGGTTTGAAAATTGGAACACGAACAAAAGTGAAATAACAAAAAGAGTGCATATATAAGTAAATTAGATGGCACTCAGTTTGATGACAAACTTCCATACCGACTAATTATTAATCTGTTCGCCTTGATGCACATACCATGATGTAACAATTGTCGGTACTGCTTTATATCTTTGTTTACAGTTTTAAAGTGCACATTTAAATAAATATGATGTGCATTTTTTAAATATTAAAATAATCTTAAAGAATATTAAGATTATTTTAATATTTAAAAAAGCTTGCATTCATGACATAAATCATTTAAAATACTATTAGCACTCAAGATGATTGAGTGCTAATAACTTAATTAAGAAGGTACACAGTACCCGAGATAATCAAATGGAGGAAAAAATGAGTTTAAGACCATTAGGTGACAAAGTAGTTATTCAGGTTAAAGAAGAAGAAAAGACAACCTTAGGTGGTATTGTACTACCAGGTTCAGCCCAGGAAAAACCACAACAAGGCACTGTTATTGCTGTTGGTACTGGAGAAATTGTTGATGGTAAAAAAATACCATTGGACGTAAAAGCAAATGATGAAGTGATTTATTCTAAATATGCTGGAAATGAAGTTAAAGTTGGAGACGATGAATATTTAATTATTCGTCAGGCAGATATATTAGCAATTATCGAATAATTAAATTTTAGGAGGAAAATAAAATGGCTAAAGAGATTAAATTTCGTGCAGATGCCAGAGAAGCATTAATCGCTGGTGTAGATAAATTAGCAGATACGGTAAAAGTAACATTAGGACCAAAAGGAAGAAACGTAATTTTAAGTAAATCTTACGGTTCACCAACCATTACAAATGATGGTGTAACCATTGCAAAAGAAATCGAATTAGATGATGCTTTTGAAAATATGGGCGCACAACTTGTAAAAGAAGTTGCTACTAAAACGAATGATGTTGCTGGAGATGGTACAACAACTGCAACATTATTAGCACAAGCAATTGTACGCGAAGGAAATCGTAACGTTGTTGCAGGTGCTAATCCAATGATTCTTAAAAAAGGAATCGAAAAAGCAGTAACTGTTGTTGTTGATGAATTAAAAAATATGAGTCAACAAGTTGAAAGCAAAGAAGCGAAGGCTCAGGTTGCTTCAATTTCAGCTGCTGATCCTGCTATTGGAGAATTAATTTCTGAAGCAATGGATAAAGTTGGAAACGATGGTGTTATTACTGTTGAAGAAGGTAAAGGCATGGGAACTGAACTTGAGTTTACTGAAGGTATGCAGTTCGACCGTGGTTATTTATCAGCTTATATGGTAACAGATACTGAAAAAATGGTTGCTGAAATTGAAAATGCATACATTTTAATTACAGATAAAAAAATTGCAAGTATCCAAGAAATTTTACCAATTTTAGAACAAATTGTTCAAACAGGTGGTAAATTATTAATTATTGCTGAAGATGTTGAAGGAGAAGCCTTAGCAACATTAGTAGTTAATAAATTAAGAGGAACATTTAATTGTATCGCAGTTAAAGCTCCAGGATTTGGTGATCGAAGAAAAGCAATGTTATCTGATATTGCAACATTAACTGGTGGAGAAGTTATTTCCGATGAATTAGGACTTGATTTAAAAGCTGTTACGATTGATCAATTAGGTCGTGCTCGCCAAGTAAAAGTTGATAAAGATAATACAATCATCGTAGAAGGTGAAGGAAATAAAGAAGCAATTGACGAACGTATTCGTCAAATTAAAGCTCAAATTCCTGAAACTTCATCTGATTATGATCGCGAAAAATTACAAGAACGTTTAGCAAAATTATCTGGTGGTGTTGCGGTTATTCAAGTTGGTGCAGCAACAGAAACAGAATTAAAAGAAATTAAATACCGAATTGAAGATGCTTTAAATGCGACTCGTGCAGCAGTTGAAGAAGGTGTTGTTTCTGGTGGTGGTACAGCATATATTAATACAATTCAAAAAGTAGAAGTATTAATTGATAGTCTTGAAGGTGATGAAAAAACAGGTGCTAAAATTATTCGACGTGCAATTGAAGAACCAATGAGACAAATTGCAACTAACGCAGGATTAGAAGGCGCTGTTATTATTTCTCAAATGAAAGAAAAAGCAATGGGTATTGGTTTTGATGTAACTAAGGGCGAATATGTCAATATGTTTGAAGCTGGTATTATTGATCCTGCTAAGGTGACACGTTCTGCAATTCAAAATGCAGCAAGTGTTTCGGCAATGTTCCTTACAACAGAAGTTGCAGTAGCTGAATTACCAAGTGAAGCTCCAGATATGGGTGGAATGCCTGGTATGGGCGGCGGCGGAATGCCAATGATGTAATTAAAGCTTATAAATAGATAAGTTTTTATAGGGCACACAGTGTACTGTTAGATAATGAATCTAACAGTCGTAAAGCATTGACAAAATCTGTCCCGACTAATTGTTAATCTGTTGTGTGCTGACAGTTCGGACAGACTATCGCCTGTTCGCCCTGATGCACACAACATGATGCACAATTGTCGGGACTACTATAAGTTTTTATAGGGTACACTTAGAATGCTAGATAGATATTTGGCATTTGAATGTGTGCTTTTTTTACGAAAAAAATTAGCGTTATGAAAATAATAAAAAGGCCAAATGATGATTGAATCATTTGGCCTTTTTAAATTAAGGGTATTTTAAACGAGTTGGTTAGGCATCGATTGAATAAGGAATGCCCGCAAAGAGTGCTTCAAGTTCAGGGCGTTCAGCTTGTGATATTTTAGTGATTAATCCATTGAGTAAGGTTATGAGTACAGTTGCATCGGAAGTCCCATCATTTGTAGGTTTTGCGGCGTAAACAGCTAAAAGCATGGTGTTCTTGGTTGTACCCTTGACATCTTTAAATAAACGGTTTAAAATACGTTTTTCATCATTCGTTAATTGCATAGTAATTCCCCTTTTATAGTTATATTTTTAGTGTTCTTCTAATTGAATCAATGCATTCTCCCATTGATCAGTGAGTGTTATCAATTTTTCCTTTTTTGATTCATAGTCGGAATTAATACGTCCGACAGAGTCGAGGTCGTTATAGAAATTTGGATTACACATCGAATCTTCAATTGATTTAATCTCAGATTCGATAGTTTCAATCGTTTGTTCAATTTCTTTAATGGATTTTTTTAAGGTGCGAATTTTTATTTCTTTTTCTTTTTGTTTTTTGCGATCTGTTTTTTGCTGTGTTTTCGTAACCACAATTTTATTTTCTTCAGCCTCCACATTGTCACGTTCGGTTGCCTCATTTTTGTGTCTCAGATAATCGTCATAATTTCCGAGATGTATTTCAATGCCATTTGGCGTAAAAACAAAAATCTTGTTGGCAATGCTATTTAAAAAATAACGATCGTGGGAAATAAATAATAGGGTTCCTTCATAATTGGATAAGGCATTCTCTAAAATTTCTTTGGTATCCATATCCAAATGGTTGGTTGGTTCGTCCATTAATAGAAAATTTGATTGGGATATCATAAGGCGTGCTAATAACAAACGTGCTTTTTCACCGCCTGAGAGGGCTTCAATTGGTTTAAATACATCTTCACCTACGAATAAGAAGGTAGCCAATAAGTTCCTTATTTCACCTTCTGTTAGCCGTTTATTAATATCCCAAAGCGCTTCCATTAAATTTTCCTTATAAAATCCTTTTAAATCGTTATGTTCTTGATCAAAATAACCAATATGAACCTTTTGTCCTTTTCTAATTTCACCTGAATCACTAGGAATAAGATTTTGGAGGATTCGAAAGAGGGTTGTTTTGCCAACACCATTTGGACCGATGATGCCAATTTTGTCGTTTCTGAAAATATCAAAGGTCATATTTTGAAAAAGAAGGTGGTCGTCAAAGGATTTTTTTAAATTTTCTACAAATAATACATCTTTTCCACTTTTAACTTTGGGTGTAAAATTAAAGTGAGAATGCTGGACAATTTCCACTTTATCCATAATTTCAATTTTTTCTAATGCTTTTTCGCGGCTTAATGCACGTTTTGAGCTTTTAATGGAATTATAATTGCGGAATCGTTTAATGACTTCTTTTTGATGGGTGATATCTTTCATTTGTTGTTGATATTGGTGGTTTTGTTCCATGACATCTTGGCGCTTTTTAATGACAAAATCGGTATAATTACCATTATAGGAATGAATTGTTTTTTGAGATACATCAAGAATTGAATGACATACCTTGTCAAGAAAATAGCGATCATGAGAGATAATGACAAACGTTCCAGAATAGTTTTTTAAATATTGTTCTAACCATTGAAGTGCATCAAGGTCTAAATAGTTTGTTGGTTCATCAAGGAGGAGAAGCTCAGGTTCTCTTAATAATATTTTTCCTAAAGTAGCACGGGTTTTTTCACCACCACTTAATACAGAAAATGATTTTTTTAAATCATTGGAAGTGAAACCAAGACCATTCACAACTCCTCGTATTCGACTGGGATATTCATACCCACGTTTTTCAGAGAAAATTTCTTGAAGTTCACCATATTCGATAATTTTAGCGTCTTGTTTATCACCTTGAGTTTCTGAAATTTCTTGACTNNGCAATAAGATCATCAAAAACTGAGGTTAACATTTCGTCAAGGGTTGTATTGTCTAATTCTTTGGTTTCTTGGGCGAGGTAAGAAATGGACAGGTTATTTCTTTTTGAGATGCGTCCAGAATCGGCGCTTAATTCATTTGCAATTAATTTTAGTAATGTCGATTTACCGGTTCCGTTTCTTCCGACGAGTCCAATTTGTTCTTTTTCATTAATGGATAGATTTAAATTGTTAAATATTTCATGGATACCGTAACTAAAGTGTAATTTTTCAATATTAATTAGCATTTATTCACCTATTTTCATTTTGCTATACTATAATTAGATAATATATACCATTTTATCAAAAAAAACAAAAAAATAAAGCGAATAATTTGACGTGATTCATACATATTGGTATAATTTAGGAATCTATTAAAAGAAAGGAGAAGTCTATCATGCATCGCTTCTCAAAAAAAGTATCAATGACTGTTGTAAAACGGTTACCAAAATATTATCAATATCTTAGTGATTTATTATTAAATGATATTGAAAAAATTTCTTCTCGAGAATTAGCTAGTTTAATGGGATTAACTGCTTCACAGATTCGCCAAGATTTGAATTCATTTGGTGGGTATGGACAACAAGGTTATGGTTATAATGTTGTCGAACTAAGAGAGGCTATAAAAGAAATTCTTGGATTAGATAGCGAATATAATTGTATCATTATTGGTGCAGGAAATATGGGTCATGCTATAGCAAATTATGAACGATTTAAACGTGAAGGTGTTCTCCTAAAAGGTGTGTTTGATGTGGATCCATTAATTGTTGGCACAGTGATAGGAAATGTTGTTGTAAAACATATGGATGAAATAGAAGAATTCGTATTAGCGAATGAAATAGATATTTGTATTTTATGTGTGCCAAGAGAGGTTGGACAAAAAATTGCAACGCAAATCANNGATTTAGACGTACCTAAAAATGTGGTTGTTGAGAATGTAAACATTACGGATAGTTTATTTACGTTGACATATTTGTTAGGGGAATAAAAAGCGTTTTTATTATTAAGGTTTAAATAAAAAAAGAACTTTTTAAGAAGTTCTTTTTTTATTGTTATATTTTACTGCTTGAACTTTTAAAATTAATAAAGTCTAAGACCTCTTGCTTATAACTTTCAGGAAATGAGAAGTAAGCAGAAAAAGAATCTGTTTCTTCATCTGAAAAAACATAAGAATCTAAGAAATCTTCACATGTTGTAGGCTTTGGGTTGCTTGGTAAAAGTTTTGGTTGATCTGTTCGGCAGAGTAGATAGNNTATGAGTAGTTGATTTTCTGGTAAATTTTTATCTTTCTCATATTTTGAAATCGAACTTTTATTAAGAAAGAAAAGATTTGCAAAATTTTCTTGTGTGAGTCGTTTTGAAATTCTGAGTGCTTTTAATCGTGTACCAAAGGTATTATTTTCCATTTTTTTATCACCTTTCTTATAAATTTTTATGATGCTAAAGTGATTTTGTTTAATTTAGTATATCACGTTATTGGAATATGTCAAGAAAAAAGTTGAATTTGTATATAATTAATGTAAGCTTTAAGATCTTTTAGAATGAAATTCGGTAATCTTTAAGAATTTCAAGCGTTTCTCTATATTTTGTTTCTTCAGGTGTTGCTTCGGCTCCTATTGGTGTATAGGATAGAGTATTTGATTTTAAGGTACTTAGGGAAAAACTATCAAAGATTGATTGATAAGGAGGGATTTCTTCAGTTTCAGACAATTTACTTTTTTGTTTCCCATTAGAAGTTTGAATTTCATCGTAGCTTAAAGCAACAAGATTTGGACCAGCGTAGGTTGCTGTAAGAATTCCCTGATAACCGCTTGAATCAGTCTTGCTTGTAATAGTATAGATATCATTAGTAGAAATTTTAAGAGGTTCATAATTTCCAGTTTTTGCTTGAGATATCAAAGAATTTGCTAATAAAGTATAGCGATTAGTCGTTTCTGTTGCACCAGAGATAGCCTGAATTTTATCAGGATTTTGAGTTAATAAGAAGGTGTTATTTAAATGAAAATACAAGGATGTTAAATCTTTTGTTTCTAAACTATCCCATGATTGAATGGGGTTATGCTCAGATATGCGATTTAGACCATCAAGGCCAGTTTCTGTAAAAACAACTTTTGTAATGATACTGTTTTTTACAATAATATCTAACTGTTGTGCAAAACCACGTGCATTATAAAAATAAGTTGATCCAGAGTAGTAGCCATCAACAAGGATATAGTCGCGATCAATAGGACTAATTTCGCCTGTTAAAGGATCGTTTATGAGCTCTTTTTGAGAACAACTTGTTAAAATAATTACTTGAATAAGGATGAAAAGAATAAGGTATGATACTTTTTTGATCGGTTTAGTGTGTGATGATTTGTTTAACATAATTGGTATCTCTTTCTATATTAATAGGTGGAAGCGTTCATTAAGGGAGGAATAATTTGTTTTTTACGGGAAAATACACCAGGTAAGAATTTGCTAAACTCACCATATGGAATTCCAAAAGCGAGATCTGTAATTTTGGGTAAATTACCAGAAATAATTAATTCGGTTCCACCGATGATGATATCAGTTACCATAAGAATGGAAAGATTTAAGTTTTGAGTAGTACATAATTGAGACATTTCAGAACGTACATCTTCTAATTTTTCGTAAATACCACGAAAATCACCAGTATTGATCTGAGATACAGCGATTTTATACTGACCCATTGTAAAAAACTTAATATCTGTTGATATAATTTCGTTGGGTGTCATTTCTTTTAAATTACTACCTGCAATTAGCATTTTTTGTCCGTAGGTATTTAAATCAATTTTTAATAAACGACATAGTTCATCGGCAATTTCTTTATCCTCAGATGTGGCGGTTGGAGATTTAAATAAAAGGGTATCAGAGATAATGGCACTTAGCAGGAGTCCAGCAATGGGTTTTGGTATTGCAATAGTATGTTCATGATACATTTTTGCAATAATAGTGGCAGTACATCCGACGGGTTCAATTCTTAAATATAATGGGTTGCTTGTTTGAATATCTGCAATGCGATGATGATCAATAACTTCAATAATTTCAGCTTCATTTACGCCATTAATCGATTGGCTGCGTTCATTATGATCAACTAAAATAACTTTTTTTCGATTATAGTCGACGAGATTACTACGACTAATGCTTGAAATCACACAACCTTCGCTGTTAACAACCGGAAATCGATCGTGTTCAGATGACAAAATATTCTTTTTAACATCATCAATTGTTTCAGAAGAGATGAAATATTCAATGTTTTGACGTTGAAAGTAGTGTGTGATTGGAATACCTTGGCATAGGAGTCGAATCACTTCAAAGGGACTGGAATGGACAATTAAGACAACCCCATTAAAATTGTTTGGAATTTGAAAAAGATGATCAGGGGATGCGTTAGAAATGATAATAATCCCAGCGTTCGTTTTAAATGCCCGCTCTAAGTAAAAGGGTTGATAAACCGTAATTAAAATGTCTTGGGAATCTAAGGTTTGTTTGTCTGAAATTTCTGTAATGGTATAAACATTCCCGGTGACACGATCATTTTTAATGGAGCCATAGACCTGGGCGCTAAGCAGTTCAATAATGTTATCGATTGGTGTTGCATTATCCTTTAAAATCGATTTAGAAAAGGAATCAGTATATGCCGGGATAATATCTGATAAGGAAACAATACCGATGAGTTTGTCATTTTCATCAACTACGGGAAGTGAACGACCAGGGTGATTAATAATTTTTTCCATTGTTTTTAAAATAGAATCGGTTTCAAAGGCACGAGAATGATCGGTTAAGATCAGATCAGAAATTTGTGGTTTAACGTCTTTAATAAGTTCAGGAGGGGTAATGTTGAAGGTTTTAAAAACAAAAGCACTTTCTTTATTTACAGGGCCAAGTCGGGCTGGAAAAACATTAGAATAACCTAATTTATTTTTCAAATCTGCATAGGCAATAGCAGAACATAAAGAATCGGTGTCAGGATTTTGATGACCAAAAACAAATGTTTTGTGTTGCATGATATACCTTGCATACTAAATATATAGAAATTATATATCTGTATACTTTCCTTTCTTATTTCTTATTTCTTGTTTTATATTATTTCCTATATAATATATTGATAAACGTTGTGGAGTATTTCATGTTTACCTTACAGCTTGACTGTTTTTAGGAGCTAGCTATATAAAAGTCAAGTGAAATCACTGAGAATTGCTGAAAAAGTTAGTTTGATCGGTGATTATTTAAAAATTCCAGTATTTTTTGGTAAACATCTTGACAGGATTCCTCATTTAAAATTTCATGGCGTAAATCATCAAAAAGACAAATTTCGATCGGATCATGGCCACATTTTTCAGTTAAATCACAAATATACTGCACTTCTTTTCCAAAACGGCCGACAGGATCTTTTTTTCCAGATAGAAAAATCATTGGGAAATTGCTAGGTATTTTTTTGATGTTTTTTGGAGAACACGCATAATTGATTCCATAAAATAAATCTTGAAAAAATCCATTAGTACAGGTGAATCCGCAGAGTGGATCAGCAATATAATTATTGACATTATCTTCATTTAAGGATAGCCAATCAAAGGTTGTGCGATTCGTTTTTAGCTTTTTACCGTATCCACCAAAAGAAAGGTTTGTAAGACGCAGTGATGGTTTTTTTAGACCATTTTTTCGAATTTCGTGGCGTGCTAAAATGGCGGCAGCTTTTCGAGCGAAATGATTAATTCCTGTTGTTGTTCCAATAATGATCGCACTATTATACAGGTTTGAAAATTGAATAATACAGGTTCGTGCAACAATGGATCCCATACTGTGACCAAGAATAAAGAGCGGGATTGTGGGATAATTATTTTTAATTAGGGTAGAAAGTTCTTTGACATCATCCACGATCCGCTGCCAACCATTGTTATCAGAAAAATATCCAAGTTTTCCAGAGTTTTGAGCTGTTTTACCATGACCGCGTTGATCGTGGGCAATCACAAGATAGCCTTTTTCATATAAATAATTTGCGAAGCGCTCATAGCGCTCCGCATACTCAGCCATCCCATGGATAATAAGGACGATCCCTTTTGGTTTCTCTGGTTTTGGAGTTTGATAATAGGTAATTGGTATAGCATCAGATGCTGTAAATTGCTTTTCATTAAAAATAGTCATAAAATTGCCTCCTGTGATGTGATGATGATTAAAATCTATAAATTATCCATTGAAAAAAGTGAATTATAAACAAATGATAATTGTGTTGATTAATTTTGATCATTATACCAAAAATAACTAAAAAAATCAGCATTGAACGTATTAAAATTGAATGAATCGGTGTATAATTAGGCTATTGAGAATAATGTTAAGAAATGAGGTAAACTTATGAAATTAACAGTGTTAGGAAATACCGATCCGTATTCTGCTTTAGAATTAAATCCAAACGATTATTTAATAAAAAGGGGAAAAGAAGTTAAAGGGATGATTAAAATTATAGAAATTGGAGAAACATACAACTTAGCTGAAATATCCATTCAAACATAGGATAATTTAGTATGAAACGACCATTAATGTGGGGATTTATTGCGACTTGTTTAGCAATAAGTTTAGGTTACTACAGGATTCCCTTGTGGGGAATCCTGTTCTTTTGTTGTATGATTTCTTGTAGTCCCTTATTGATTTCTGATATTAAAAAAAGAAATATGATTGTAGTTTTAATCCTTTTTATGCTAGGAATTATTGTTGGGAAGGCAACGTTTCCATTAGAAGATCCATTAAAAGATTTTTATGGGGAAAATATTATCGTGATTGGAACGGTTTCTGATGAGCCGAAATTAAAAGATTATGGCGTGGTCTATACCTTAAAAACCAAAGAATTAAATAATAATTCAATTGTTTTAAAAAAGCGATTTGGTTTAAAAGTAACACAAAATTTAGTCGACGATAAAAAAAATAAACTGCTAAAAATCGGTGATGTTATTGTGTTAACAGGAAATTTATCAGAGCCACTAAGTCAACATAATCCAGGCGGATTTAATTATCAACTTTATTTAAAATCAAAAGGAATTGATGGCTTGCTTTATGAAAAATCAGGCAACGTTGAGATTATTAGTCATGAACGGTTTGGCTTTTATGAACTCATTATGCTACGAATAAAATTAGAAAAGATAAGTAAAACGTATTTATCGCCAAATAGTTCGGATCTTTTGCTTGGGATTGTCTTTGGAGATAAAGGGATTAATTCTGAATTAAAAAGTGATTTTCAAGAAGCAGGAGTTGCTCATCTCCTCTCTGTTTCGGGTTTGCATGTTGGTTATGTGTTTTTAGGTTTGTCTTTTTTATTAACACAGTTTAAGATTAAGAAAAAACATTGGATAATTTTTTTGATACCATGTTTATTTTTTTATTGCGCATTAACAAATTTTGCATCGTCTGTTATTCGAGCGTCACTGATGCTGTCAACTTTAATGATTGGTCAAGGGTTTCATAAGGAACAAGATTTGTTGAACAATTTAGTTTTAGCAGGTATTATCATTTTACTCATTTGGCCGAGTCAATTATTTCAAGCTGGTTTTCAATTATCTTTTTGTGCTGTTCTAGGTATTGTTTTATTTTATAAACCGATACTATATGTTTATGAAAAAAGGTGTTTAAAGGGTAAAAAACCAGGATTGATCGCGCAAGGAATCGGAGTAACTTTTTGTGCAATGCTAGGCACTAGTCCAGTGATGCTTTATCATTTCAATGGATTTACGTTGCTCAGTTTTTTATCAAATATGATCGTGGTACCTGTTGTGGGTCTTTTTTTATTAATGGGAATATTGTTTTTAGTGCTGACGCTGATTTTTCCGTTTTTAGGTTCAATTCTAGGACTACTGGTATCCTTTCTTAGTGATACATTATTGGTGTTAATTTTTGGCTTAAATACGATTGGAGAGGTATTTCAATTTTTAAAAATTAAACGTGGGCGATTAAGTGTGATCGGAATTATAATCTATCTTTATCTTTCTTTTTTGTTGACGGGTTATTTTCAAATAAAAATTCCTTGGGTTAAAAAAACAACGGTGATTAGTGGCCTAGTATTAGGTACAATACTGGTGGTTATATCCTTATTACCTGGTTATTTAGAGGTTACCGTATTAGATGTGGGACAAGGGGATAGTATCATCATTGAAACACCTAATGGTAATAATTATTTAATTGATGGTGGGGGATATCGCACTGAAAAAAGCACGAAAATTTCAGACGATATTCTTCTTCCGGCTTTGTATGCAAATAATATCTCAAAATTGAGTGGTGCATTTATTACCCATAATCATGTGGATCATTCCCAAGGGATTGAAGAATTAGTGGATGAAAAATTTCCAATTGATACGTTATTTATGAGTATTAATACAAATAATGAAAAATTGTTAAACGAAAAAAATGTTTGCTTATTAAAAAAAGGATCTTTAATTCAAGGATCGGATGGGGTAACATTAGAAGTATTAAGTCCTGACGGAAATCTTCAGGCATTAGATGATGACCATCAGAACAATGGATCCTTAGTGATTTTATTATCCTATAAGGCAATCAATTTTTTGTTTTGTGGTGATATTGAAAAAGAAGTTGAAGAAAAACTTGTGTCTGATATTAAAGAAAAGGATCCGGATAGAGATATTCAAATGATTAAAATCCCCCATCATGGGAGTAAAACCTCATCAACGGAAGCTTTTATTAAAGCAGTGGATCCTGAACTAGCCGTGATATCAGTTGGGCGCTATAATACGTTTGGACATCCGAATCTGGAAGTCATTAATCGCTTAAATAACGAAAAAATACAAATTTTAAGAACCGATAAAAATGGTGCGGTTGAATTAGTTACAAATGGAGAATGGGTGCGGTATAAAACTTATAAAAATGAACAGGGAGAAGAAAATGAATTATAAAGAATTAAATAAAACCATAAAGAATAAAGAGATTTTCTCTGTTTATTTATTTACCGGTCCAGAATATTATATTGGCAATATGATGGAGAAAAATCTTACTAAAAAAATAATTTCTAAAGGCTTGGAACCGTTGAACATTACAATTTTTAATGATAAAATTTCAGATACATCTGAAATTCTTGCAACATGCGAAACCCTTCCGTTAATGAGTGAAAAACGATTAGTGATTATAAAAGAAGATATTCAAATTGGAAAAATCAGTGATAAAAAAACAATTGATCAATGGATGAACTATTTAGAAAAACCATCACCAACAACGGTACTTGTAATTTATTGGAAACAACCGGATAAACGAAAAAAAATATACAAGGGACTATTAAAATATGGAACGATTGTAAATTTTGAAAAACTTGATCGACGTGATTTAGAACATTGGATTAACCGACGCTTAAAAATTGTGCAAAAGATAATTTCAAAATCAATCATGGATTTATTTATTCAACGGACATTGTATCTTTCAAATGAAAATAAAACAATGGAAAACGTTGATCATGATTTAAATCAATTAATTGACTATGTAGGCGATCGACAAGAAATTTTAAAAGACGATATCGTATTGATTATGCCGCAATCAATTGAAGAGGGTGTCTTTAAAATGATTGATTATGGAATGGCTGGTAAAAAGGGAGAAGCGATGATTATGTTAAATCAATTCTATTTACAAGGAGAATCACCATTTGGCGTTTTTAGTTTATTAGTAAGGCAGATACGATTATTATTAATGGTAAAATTGTATATTCAAAAAG
>LGVE01004545.1_pt1 | contig 16355 bp, 13 predicted proteins | sample 469871 | NCBI WGS metagenome assembly LGVE01 (sample SAMN03893561, study PRJNA290197) | marine sediment metagenome | material: sediment; isolation source: combined push core samples #3730, #5133, and #5579 collected at Hydrate Ridge | place: Pacific Ocean: Hydrate Ridge | reverse complement strand
TTATTTCATTAGGTGTTGTTTTTTTCGATAACTGTCTCCTTCGATTTCAATGATGCTGGCATGGTGGATAATCCGATCAACCGCAGCGACAGTCATCAATGCATCGGGAAAGATTTGATCCCATTGGCTGAAGGGTTGATTTGATGTGACTATCAGGCTGCCACTTTCGTAACGGTGAGCAATAAACTCAAAGAGAACCTGGGTTTCCCCATCGCTCTTTTTGACGTAGCCGATATCGTCAATGATCAGCACCGGGTACTTGTCCAGGCGGGTCATGTAGGTCATCAGATCCAGGTCTTTTTTCGCCCTTTGTAATTGCTGGACAAGTTCGCCAGCGGAGAGCCATTTGACGCGAATGCCGCGTTCAATCAGGTGATAGCCTAACGCTGCGGCAATGTGCGATTTGCCAACACCGGAAGGGCCGATCAGCAGTACGTTTCCTGCCTGCAATGTCCATTGATGGTTATCTTTGAGCTGATGTATGGGCTGTTGAACGGCTTTGGGTAAATCGGCAAAATTGAGAGTTGCAAAGCTTTTGCCGGCGGGCAGACGAGCCTCCCGCGTCCATTTGCTGATCCTTGTTTGAAAGCGCCGAGCCAGTTCCTGCTCACAGAGCTTACTCAGGAATTCTGAATAGCTCCACGTCTTCTCAATCGCCTCTTTTTGATAACTCTCCAGGTTCTGGCTGAAGGTTGCAAGACGCAGTTCTTTCAACATCACATTGAGAGGCATGGCGTGCCTCCTTGGAGTTGAGGTTTAACCCAGCAGCCGGTCAGTAATTGATCATAGCCCGCAATATCGTGTTGTTTTGTGCGCAGCTCTGGCTGATCCTTTTTTTGCAGATATTGTGTTTGCAGCATCTTTAGGGTCGGCAGCTTATTGACTTGCGCTTGCCGGAATAAGGTTTGCCCCAATTCTGCTTCGCACTGATGGTCTGCTGCGATTCGTAACACGGCGACCATCCACTTGCAGGCGTCTTTGGCCGGGAGTTTTTGATCAACAATTTGCCATAGTTGCCGGTAGTTGTCGTCCGGGAATAACTCATCGCGGAAATTGGAAAACCGGAAGGCCTGGGGCTTAGCGGCCAGCGAGTGAATCACATGTCGATAATCAATGCATCGGGCTCTTTCAGCTGCCCTTTCGGGATAGACCCGGACTAATTCAATGACCTGGCTTTGCCCGACAAACCCGATCAGTTTGTCATGGTAGAGGTGAATGCGTAACGTTTCACCAATCAGCCGCGAGGGTACGGTGTAGAGGCCACGTTTGACGTCAATCGTGCTGCTGGTGGTCACCTTGGCGGAGACTTCCGCGTAATCCATAAAGCGATACTTCGGCAGCGGCTGTAAATATTTTTGCTCATCCTTAAAGCGCGTTACGCTGTAACGATTTAAACGCTCAATGCAGCGATCAATCAGCGCTTGATACTCAGCGATACTGGCAAAATCTGCACTGCCCCGCAGCTTGATGGCCTGATCCAGACGGTGTTTCAATGACCCATGTGCGGTCTCAACCGCCCCATTCTCATGACCGAGGCCGGGATTGTTCGTCGTGCCGGTCATGCCATAATGCAGGCAAAGACCCTCGTAGGACTGAGTGAGTTGTTTCTTTTGGCTCTGATTGACATAGGCGGCGCTCAGGCTGTCGGTGCGATGTTCTCCCGGTGTTCCACCACATTTATGCAGGGCATTCTGCAGCCCCTCTGCCAATGCTGAATAGCTTTCACCGCCCCGCACAACGTGACCACACCGCCAACCACTGTAGGCCAGGCGATATTGGTAGATGAGATGCGAAAATGACTGCCCCGCTATGGTTACGGCGGTCCTTGGATGGGTAAAATCGGATAGTCCCTGCCGCCCCGGTGGTACGGACTGGCGGAACATGACCGGGTTGTCAGGCCCCTGCGTGGCCCGCCAGTGTTTGACCCGGCGTTGCAGGGTCCGCAACAGTTCGTAGGGATAATCGCCCGGATGATGTTCATCCAAGTGCTCCCATAAGGTCAGCCCTGTCAGTTTGGGTTCTTTTGCAAGTAATGGGACCAGTTCTGCCTCCCAGACTGAGGCAAACGGATCGGGGCGAGTCTTCCAGTGACGCTGCGTCTTTTTTACCGGGCCGTTATGGTCGAGACGGTGGGCCGAGCGGACGCTTAATCCTGCTTTGGCGGCGCTTGTTTCTTGCGTTAGGCCAGCTTGTCGAGATTGCATGTAAAGCATCTCCTGTCTTTGAGTGATGTGTTTACCAGGCAAGTCAGCCTCCTTTTGTGATTAAGGAGGAGCTTACCTGGAGGGGCACTCAACCGGCCAAGTTAATTGACGCCGACCGGACAGGATAATTGTCGTCGAACACCCTGGGCTATTCCGCCCTGCAGCTCGCCATGCTGTTTCTGCTCTACGAGTTCTGCGGCGTGATCACCAATCTGCTCGGCGGCTGGGTTGGCAGCCAATTCGGCTTGAAAATTACTCTATTTGCCGGCCTGGCCCTGCAGGTGATAGCCCTGATCGCTTTGGCCGGCCTACAGCCGGACTGGCCGCTTGCTCTGTCGGTAGCCTACGTCATGAGTGCCCAGGCCCTGTCGGGTATCGCCAAGGACCTGACCAAAATGAGCTCCAAGAGCGCCATCAAGGTCCTGCTGCCAAAAGACGAGGAAGGAACACTCTTCAAGTGGGTGGCCCTTTTGACCGGCTCCAAGAACGCCCTCAAGGGAATCGGATTCTTCCTCGGTGGGATGCTGTTGAGCTGGCTCGGCTTTCGCGCCGCCTTGCTGGCAATGGCAGGCGCTCTGGCCCTGGTACTGTTCGCTGCAGTCCTGGCCCTGCCACGGGGCATGGGCCGGGCAAGTTCCAAGGTAAAATTTCCCCGGATTTTAGCTAAAGACCGCAACATCAATATCCTTTCCGCAGCTCGGCTGTTTCTGTTCGGCTCACGGGATGTCTGGTTTGTGGTCGGCCTACCGGTGTTTCTTGCCGCCAGCCTCGGCTGGAGCCATACTCAAATCGGCGGTTTCCTCGCCCTGTGGGTGATCGGCTACGGCGGCGTGCAGGCCTTGGCACCCAAGCTACTCCGCCGGGGTCTGGCCGGAGGCACTCCTCAGGGGGGCACAGCGGCGGTCGGGGCTTTCACCTTGGCCGGCCTTGACCGCCCTTATCGCCTGGGGCGTACACGCATCCCTCTCCCCCTGGCTGACAGTGATAGCAGGCCTGGCCCTGTTCGGCCTGGTGTTCGCCATCAACTCGTCGGTCCACAGCTACCTGATCCTGGCCTACACCGAAAGAGATCAGGTCGCCCTCAACGTCAGCTTCTACTACATGGCCAACGCCGCCGGACGCTTGCTCGGCACCCTGCTTTCCGGCCTACTCTTTCAACTTGGGGGCCTGCCCGCTTGCCCGTGGGTGTCTATGTCCCTGGTTTTTGGCGCCGGACTCTTGTCCCTGGCGCTGCCTCGGGGGACACGAGCACTGCACGCCGGCTGAGCAAGAAGCTTAGATCTTATCTAATCACACAACCCTTCCCCTCCCAAAAAACGCAATAAGGACATCCTCTTGCAGGATGTCCTTATTGATCAAGCCGGTCATCTAGCCGGCGGTTATGTCTTTTTCAGCAAAACAGCTGTTTAGAGACAACCGCCATCAGCCGCTACATACCACCGGTCTTGGGCGAAAGGCCTACCTCATCCCCTTCATTAAGAAGGGTGGTCATCGGCACTTCTCTGTGGTTGACGAAAACGATCTTCACGTCGTCGGGCTTGACTCCCATGATCTGAGTGATCTCATTAATTGTTGCCCCGGCCGGCATTTCCCAGGGCTTTGTCCCTTTTTGAAACTTCTCCAATGTACCGAAACATCTGACGTTGACTCTCATACTTTGGATCCCCCTTTCTATTGATTGTGTATACGTCATAACTATATCACCATCGGGATATCCCAGCAAGTCACTGGAAGCTTTTTTCTACTATAATTCGAGGACTTACCAGGCTACGAACCGTCCTTCAACTGGATATCCTTTCTCATCAATCCTTGCATCTAGACAACCCTGCTACCTTTTAAGGGTTGTTGCGAGGTCAGCCCTTTTTTGCAAGCCTGTGTCATGAGCACTGGTGTCAGGATGGGCACCTCGTCCCTTTGAGTGAGTCGTGAAAGTATCCTGGGCTCTGAGCCCTGATCGGTAACAAGGTTCGATTCTCAAAGTCGGGTGAGGCTCCTCGCTTAGGAAATATTCCCAAGGGAGGTACATCATGGAAGCGTATGTTGGGATCGATATCGGCCGTAACTTTCATGCTTATTCGATCGTCTCACCCGAAGGGCAGTCTATTGCTTCGAGGCGTTTTCTGAGCGATGGCGAAAGCTTTCAAGACTTTCACGAAGTGTTGCAAGGGCTGGATGTCGTGCTCATCGGCATGGAGGCCACTGGCCATTATTGGCGTAATCTGTTTCATCTGCTGCGACGCCATGGGTATACTTGTTGTGTCCTTAACCCGGTGGTCACCCAATATTATCGTCGCATGAGTCTGATACGCCATAAAACAGATGCCCTGGATGCTGAATGCATCGCCCGTTACCTGGCGGCAAACCGGCCTGAAGGGCAAGAGCTTGACCCGCAAGCACAGGAACAGTTGCGGGTACTGGCACGATTGCAGGCAACGGTCGCGGAACAAATCACATCGACCATTAACCGTTTGCATCAACTAATGGATCAGTCTTTCCCTGAATTAACTCACCATGTGCCGCAACTGCGGAGCGCCAAGGCATTGTCCTTATTGAAACGCTACCCCACCGCCACCAGAATCACCCGTGCACGCCGGCTGGCGGATTTACGTTACGGGCAACGAGGGCATCATCTGGGTCAGGAACAGGCCGTTCGTTTAAAGGCCGCAACGGCAACAACAGCCGGTCATGCCCAAAGTGCGGCAGATGAACTCATGATCCGTCAAGTGGTCGAGCAAATCCTGCTGCTGCAAAAACAGGAGAAAGAACTGCTTACCACCATGGAAGAGTTAGCGCAGACGGTGGACAGTGGACTCAACCACTTGCTGACCATCCCCGGTATCAGCATAAAGTCGGCTGCAGCCATTATCGGTGAGGTCGGCAACATCGAGCAATTTCCTACGGCGAAACATTTGATCGGCTATGTCGGTTGCCATCCACGCTTCAACTCATCAGGCACCAAGGAAGGGCAGGCCTTTATGAGCAAAGCCGGAAACAAGCGGCTGCGGAGAATCCTCTGGCAATGCACCATCGTCGCCAATCGCCACAATCCTTTGGTCCGGGCTCACTACGAAGCAAAACTGGCCGAAGGCAAACGCAAGATGGTGGCCATCGGACACTGCATGGCCAAGCTGGTTCGGATTATCTGGGCGATACAGACGTACAACGAGCCTTTTGATGCAACAGGGGGCACCCGTTTAGCCGCTGTTCGATCATAAAGAAACGCAGGGGCTTGACAGGGAGTTATTAAGAAAGTATCTGCCACCGAACCTCCCCCCTTTCCCGATAACGGATCAACGTTTCTTGCGGACGAACCCGATATCCAGGCCAAAGGGCGCGCCAATAGTCCTAAGCGTTTTCAAGGTCGGATTCCCGCTTCCGGTTTCGACAGCTTGCAAGGTTTCAAAACCGATCTTCAGGACTTTTTCCGCGTATTCCCTGCGGTTCATTCCGAGGATCTTGCGCATGCTTCGCGTAGCTGCCGCCAAACCGATACGGCCTGTTTCAATGTCATTAAACAGTTCCTCGCGCAGCCGCTTTGTTTCTTGTTCATCAGGTCTTTTCACTAATCTTCTCCTCTTTACAGGCGGAGGTTGCGAGGCTTCGCTTCTTGGAGCATCCGAGCTGCGGTTTCAATTCTTCCGAAGAGCATTTTTATAAGAGGACCTTCGACCCCACAAAGGGCCAGGGTTTCAGGTAGGCGCTCGACAGCTGGAGCCTGGCCGGCCAGCCATTGACGAAGCTCTGTGCTGCATAGACCTATGCTCTGTGCCAGGTCTTCGGCAACGCGACCCCAATCCGGTAGGCCGATTTTCCTTTCACCTTCTGCCTCCCATCGAGAGGCCCTGGCGATCCCCTCGGGATCCAGGAACATCGGTGCAAGGTCAAAGAGGGGGGACAAGGCGACTTCTCCAGTGGGCTCCTTCAAGAAAGCCGTGTTTCTACTGTGATTGTCGGTATTCCGCAAAGCGACATTAAGAATGTCCCTTTTGATATATTCCTTCACTTCCCGTTGAGGGTCGGTAGCGAAACGATTGATCATCTCGCAAGTTTTGTTGTGCGAGCCACGGAAACCAAATTCGCTTACGTTGCAGACAGAAGCCATGCTTTCCATTCCCAATCGCTCAATGCCGTTTGGGGTCACTCTGCGATCAAATCGACGGATGAACAGAGCATTGTCCTGGTATTCCAAGGGGGCTGCGGTTCGTATTCCAAAGGCGCGAGCCACTTCATAATATGGCGCTTCATTGCGAAGCACCTGGTAGTCAGCCTCCGTTTTGCCTCGCGGGAACTTGACCAGCCAATGGCACTTAGCTTGGTCCTCCGGCAAAGCTCCTTCGGCATGCCATCGGTTGTTCCGATCTTCTACCAGCAGGAATTTAGGAGCCTGCCCTTGAACATCGGAAGCCCCGGCGACCAAGGCCCCATTGGCTTCGGCGTATTCGATAAAATCGACGTTCTTTTCAACAATGGCCTGCCTATCAAAGCCGGGATGTTTAATGAAGTTCTCTACCGCAGCGCCGGCAACACGAAGGTTTCCAGGAGGATTCCCTGTTGCGAGCCGCAGAAGGTGCCACCAGGATGATGCGTCATCACTAAGCCCCAAGGATTTAAGCCAAACATTGCGAGCATGACCGGTCGGCAGTAAATCGAGCAGAAAAGCTGGCCAATCCTTCTCGGTATGGAGTTCAAAGTTGACAGGATAGAGACACCCGACGCGATCAACTATACGGTCTTCACTCATGCGCGGCAGCACATAGTCAATAACATAAGAGAGGCGTCCATCGGCATGATAGCCTGCACTGTAGTTCTTCCCACGAAGGCCGAATTCAGCCGCTTTATGCCACCGGCCCTCACTGTAGATTTCTATAACTACCTCGTCCATTAATTAGCTCCCAATGTGTTTTATTGGATTGTAATCCTATAAAAACTGTAATGCAAACACAAAAAATAGGGTTAGGACCCTATACGTAAAGATCTTACTTAATTAGAGCTACACAGAAAGCGAGCCGAGCATGGACGAAAGGCGGTGGGTTCACCTGGATGCGTATCTCCAGGTTGACGGAGAAAAGTTCGATGCGGATCCGGCTGCAGAAACGCAGGCCGCCATTGCACGGGGCAACATTTACTGTTCCCCGGAGGCGAACGAGGTTCCAGAAGCTCCAGAGGTTCTACCTGGCTCCTCAAGAACTGGTGGATGACTATGCGGATATTGCCGAACGGCTGGACGTACAACTGAGGAATACATCTAAGCGGCTCAAAGAGATTCACGAACCGGAGCTGGCGCAGACGGTGGACAGTGGGCTCAATCACTTGCTGACCATCCCCGGCATCAGCGTGAAATCGGCTGCAGCCATCATCGGTGAGGTCGGCAACATCGAGCAGTTTCCTACGGCGAAACACTTGATCGGCTATGTCGGTTGCCATCCACGCTTCAACTCATCAGGCACCAAGGAAGAGCGGGCCTTTACGAGCAAAGCCGGAAACAAGCGGTTGCGGCGAATCCTCTGGCAATGCACCATCGTCGCAATCCGCCACAATCCTTTGGTCCGGGCTCACCATGAAGCAAAACTGACCGAGGGCAAGCGAAAGATGGTAGCAATCGGACACTGCATGGCCAAGCTGGTTCGCATTGTCTGGGCGATACAGACTTACAACGAACCTTTTGATGCAGCAGGGGGCACCCGTTTAGCCGCTGTTCAATCATAAAGAAACGCAGGGGCTTGACAGGGAGTTATTAAGAAAGTATCTGACACTTCACTGATGCCTGGCCTTGTGCCGGTGGCAGCCCCTTCTCTATAATGGAATAAGACATCAACGGAAAGGAGCTACGGCCATGACGACTAGAATGATCAGCCAAGAACGCCTGGCGGCATTGGAGCATCTGGAGGAAATATCCCGCGCCCTTGAAAGACGCATGTCCGGCCCCTATCACTATCCCGGTTACCACGACGATATCGATATGTTCTTCCGCAAATTCAAGGCAGCGGTGCATGTACTCGACCGTATTGAAGGACGGGAGATGCCTATTGGCCATCTGCATGCCTGGCAGGAGATGCCTCCCGCCTGAACTGCCCTCTAGGAGGCTGTCGGGCTTACCGTGAACCGACTGCAAAATCGCCTGATCGGCCCAGATTCTCGACAATCTGGACTCAAACAGCCAATTTTTCGTTTCGGCTCGTCAAGTCCGACAGGCTCCTAGCGAAAGAGCCCGTAAAGCCCCAAACACAAACAAGCCCCCCATTGGCAATGGGGGGCTTGTTTGTGTTCAGCGTTCAACCTTGCGGAACAATCGTCCCTCGGCCAAAAGAGTTATTCCTGCTCCGCCCGATCAAAAGCGGCCTGAGCCCCGCGATAGTCTCCCTGGCCACTACGCGCTTGGCCGATGATGCGCCAGTTTTCTCCCCGCAGAACACGGTTGGCCGCGGCAAAACCGTTCGATTTGGCAGCGAGGCTCTCCGCCTGCCGATAGAGCCCCGAGTCAAGACGCACCCGGGCCAGTTCCTGCCAAAGCAGAGCATTTCGCGGCTCAATGCGCAGAGCACGCTCGAGACTGGCTCCGGCCTGCCCTAACTCACCGGCGGCGCTCTGGCTATGGGCTTTGTCGAGCAGTGCCACTACCGCTGGATTGCCCGATGCCACGGGACGGGGAATGCTCGGCTGCACCACCGCACAACCAGCCAACATCAGAATCAACAACAGGGGAACAATAGAGCGCAAAGCTATCATCACTGAAAGATCCTTTCAAACCAGCTCTTGATTGAATTACCGACGGAACCCGGCCCGCAAGCGGCCGATTCGGTAGGCGCCGATCCGACGATAAAGGGCAGTTCAATCACATCGGGGCAGCCGGAGGCGCTGCGCAGACCCGACTGGGACTCAATCCAGACTCGTTCGATATTGTCCGGCACCGGCAGAACCAGCGGTTCAAGGTCCAGACCAGCCATCATCTCCGCCCACACGGTCATCGCACCACTGGCCCCGGTCAGACCAGCCGGCTGGTTGTCGTCGCGGCCGACCCAGACCACCCCCAACCGATCGCCACTGAAACCGGCGAACCAGCTGTCTCGGAAATCGTCGGTGGTGCCGGTCTTGCCAGCAATACCCAATTCCTTCGGCAAATAGCGATGCAAGCCTTTAGCCGTGCCCTCCTGCACCACTTCCTGCAGGGCTGCAGTCAACAGGTAATTGGAAGAGGCATCGACGACCTGCTCGACGTCCAGGGGATAACGCTGCAATGGCTGACCAGTAAAGGTCAACACCTCGCGAATAGCCCGGAGCGGTGTACGAAAACCGCCGCTGGCCAGGGTCTGATAGAGCTGCGCTACCTCCAGGGGAGAAAAGGTATCGGCACCAAGCAAGCTGGCAGCATAACCCGGCAGTTCCCGGTCGACGCCGAGCCGCCGTAGATTGTCCATCACCGACGGCACTCCGAGCTGCAGGCCAAGGCGGGCCGTCGAGACATTATAGGAATGCGTCAGAGCCGTATGGAGCGGCACCTGCCCGTGAAACTCTTTATCGTAGTTCTGTGGCTGCCAGTCCTCGGTTCCCGGTTGTTGCAGCAATAACGGACTATCGTCCAGCAGGGTAGCCAGGGTATAGCTCTGGGGCTGCTGCAAAGCGGTAAGAAAAACCGCCGGCTTGATCAATGAACCGATGGGGCGCTGGGCATCGAGAGCCCGGTTGAATCCCTCGAACCGGGGATCACGGCCTCCCACCACCGCCTGCACCTCGCCATTCTGCGCGTCGGTCACCAGCAGCGCCCCCTGCAGACTGTCCTCCGCGATACCACGGCCCTGCTCCAAACGCTGCAGCTGCTTGCTCAGAGCGTTCTCGGCGGCCCGCTGCACCCAGGGATCGAGGGTGGTAAAGATCTGCAAGCCTTCCGACCGCAGGTCTTCGTCACGGTAGTCCCGACGCAATTGACGATGAATCAGACTTAAAAAGGCTGGATAAGGCGAGGTGCCCCGCGGTGGCCTCTCGACCACTCCCAGGGACGTGATGCGACCCGCCAGCAGCTGCTGATCGGTGATGAAAGAGGCCTCGGCCATCTCCCCCAGCACCAGATTGCGCCGATTTAGAGCCCGCTGCGGATGGCGCCGCGGGCTGTAGTAGGCAGGCCCCTTAAGCATTCCCACCAGCAGGGCCGCCTCAGTCAGGTCGATCTGCATCAGCGGTTTATCGAAAAAGAAGGAACTGGCCAGGCCAAAGCCGTGTATGGCTCGGTTACCGTCCTGGCCAAGATAGACCTCGTTAAGATAGGTCTCGAGGATTTCCTCCTTGCTGTAATGCACTTCGAGCAGCAGGGCCATGGTCATTTCATTGAGCTTGCGACGCACGGTCCGCTCAGCGCTGAGGAAGAAATTCTTGACCAACTGCTGGGTCAGAGTGCTGCCCCCCTGCACGCTCTTACCGCTAACGGTCATGACCAGAGCGCGAGCGATACCACGGGGATCGATGCCCCGGTGAGCATAGAAGCGCACATCCTCCACCGCGATCAGAGCATCGACCAGAAGCTGTGGCACCTCGTCGAGGCGCACCAGCACCCGATCTTCATTGTTGCCGGGATAGATGCCACCGATCAGGGCCGGATCGAGGCGCAGCAGTTCAATGGAGGCATTGTCCGCCCGCCCCTGCAGAACCTGCACTCGGTCGCCGGCAAAGGTCACCCTCAGGGAATTCGCTTCCTGAGGGCCATCGCCATAGGTAAAGGGCCGTGTCACCAACTCTACCTGCTGATTCCGCCATCGATAGCTGCCCGGCTCCCGAGGCGTCGCAGCCTCCCGGTAGCCAAGCAGTTCCAGCTCGGCAACCAATTCCGCCGGTTTCAGCTTAAGGCCAGCATAGAGTTCCAGAGGACGGGCATAGACCCGGGCCGGCAGGGCGAAGCGTCGGCCCTCAAAGCGGCTGCGCACGGTAAAATCGAGATAGACGACATACAGGGCCGCCAGCAGCAGACCGACCAGAGCCGCCGTCAGCAAAAACTTTCGTTTGGTAAAACGCCGCTTGTTCTTGGTGGCCTTTTTACGCTGAGTCTGCTTGCCTGACCTCAGATATTTAAAAAGTTTCAAGAGAGCATTCCTTACCTTGGACTGCAGGATCTGCGGTGGGTTCCTAACTTGATTAATTAGTCATTGGCGAGTATATGCCGCATCGCCTCGAACGGCAACCGTTAGCATCCCTGTTTCCGGGTTTCTCGTAGTCTGCCACTCCGCGATGAACCAGACACTTGCCCTATCCCGCCCCCCATAGCTGCCCGCCATCCGAAGGATCGCAACAGCAGCACCCCTTGCAGATATCCTTTTCATGAGGCCGTTGATATTTGCAAAATGGTTGTTATACTTTCGGGGCTTTTGCTAAAGGCTCCAGCGAATCGGCTCACAAACTTCCCACCTACCGTATGCCTGTGAACCTGCGGCACGGCATAAAAGCCCACTACCGCCACCGTCCATTCTGGGCCGTGCGTTTTGTAAAGCAGCCTGCCCCCGGCGGCAAGCTGACTGGATTTGCGTGAATCCGGAGGGGACCTGCTCGGTCCTGATGACAGACATAGAGGAATTCGGGAGGAAACTGATGCATTTATTGATCGTAGACGACGAAAAGAACATCCGCCAACTCTACGCGGCCGACTTGCAGGATGCCGGCTATGAGGTAGAGACGGCCGAAGACACCACTACCGCGGTAGAATTGCTCAATCGTTACACTTTCGATCTGGTAGTGCTCGACATTCATATGGGCAACGAAAGCGGCCTCGATATTCTGCAGGACATTGTCCAGAAAAAAAAGGACCTGCCGGTGATCCTCTGTAGCGCCTACAGTTGCTATAAAGAGGATTTTTCTTCTTGGTTGGCGGACGGCTATGTGGTCAAAAGCTCGGACACCTCGACCTTAAAGGCTGAGATTGAACGGGTTCTGGCAAAGAGAAGCAGCAAAACAACCGGAGAAAATGCATGAAGGCAGTCATCATGGCCGGGGGCTTCGGCACCCGCATTCAACCACTCACCATCAACATGCCGAAACCGATGATTCCCCTGGTGAACCGGCCAATCATGTTGCATATTGTCGAGCTGCTGAAACAGCACGGTATTTCCGAATTGATCATGCTGCTCTACCATCAGCCGGAAGTGATCAAACACTACTTTGGCGATGGCAGCGAATTCGGTGTGCGCATCACCTATGTCACCCCTCTGGAAGATCTGGGAACTGCTGGAGCTGTCAAGGCTGCCGCTGCCTATCTCGACGAACGTTTTATGCTCATCAGCGGCGACCTGCTGACCGATTTTGACCTGTCATCCATCATCAGCTTTCATGAACAGAAACAGGCCAAGGCGACCATCACCCTGACCCCGGTCACCGATCCCCTGCAATTTGGCGTGGTGATCACCGACAAACAGGACCGCATCACCAAGTTTCTGGAGAAGCCGGGCTGGGGAGAAGTTTTTTCCGACACGATCAATACCGGCATCTACATTCTGGAGCCCGAGGTCCTCGATTTGATTCCCGAGGGGCAAAATCGCGACTGGTCAAAGGACATCTTTCCTCAGATGCTGGCTGACCAGGCACCTTTGTTCGGTTGCAACCAGACCGGATACTGGGCCGACATCGGCAATACCGATTCCTACCTGGAAGCCAGCCAGGACATCCTGCAAGGCAAAATAAACGTCCATATCGACGAAAGCCCGGCTCTCGGTCTTGAGCGGATCTACCTGGGCGAGGAAACCGTCCTTAGCAACGGCCAACCGGCCCTGCTGGAGGGCATGGTCGTCATCGGAAGCAACACCCAGATCAAAGGCCAAGCTCGGCTGAAAAACTGCATCATCGGCCGCAACTGTGTCATCGAAGACGGCGTCGAGCTCGAAAACACCGTGGTCTGGGACAACGTCTACCTCAAACGGGACTGCCGCATTCAAGGAGCAGGTCTCTGTCACCGCATTCGCATGGGACGCGGGGTGGTCATCGAGGAAGGGGCAATACTCGGCGACGACACCACCGTTGGAGACGAAGTCTTCATCAAAAAGGACGTCAAGATCTGGCCCAACAAAATTATCGAAGGGGGCTCCATCGTCACCACCAACCTGATATGGGGTGACAAGTGGCGAAAAACTCTCTTCGATGGTGCCCTGGTTCGGGGGCTGACCAATATTGAACTGACCCCGGAATTCTGCGCCAAACTCGGTGCCGCCTACGGCTCCACTCTGCCTCGAGGCTCCTATGTGCTGGCCGGTCGCGACGTGATCCGTTCATCGCGCATGCTCAAACGGTCCTTCGTCGGCGGCCTGCTTTCAGCCGGCATCAACGTGCGGGACACCAAGCGCATCCCCCTACCCGTATTGCGTTACAAGCTCACCACCTTCGGCGAAGTCGGCGGCGTACACTTTCGCCAAGGCAGAGAAGACCTGGCAGCGACGGAGATCGTCTTTCACGATGCCGACGGCATGGAGCTCTCCTCGGGCATGGCCAAGGGCATCGAACGGGTCTTTTTCAAAGAAAATTTCCGCCGCGTGCACTTCAGCGAGCCCGGAGCCATCAAGGAGATCCCGCAGATTTTCGACTACTATTGCGAGGGTTTTCTCCGCGCTCTCGACGGCGACCTGTTGCGGAGTAAGGCACCCAAGGTGGTCCTCGACCTCAATCACTCGCCAGCCGGCGAACTACTGCCCAGGCTGCTGACCCAGCTCGGCTGTCAGATCATCGAATTAAATTCCAACGTCGACGAGAGCGTTACCGGTAGTTCACCGGAGGATATCGAACAGGCCCTGGATCAGCTGTCCCGCATCGTTACCTGCCTCGGTGCCACCGTGGGCTGTTGGATCTGCCCCTCCGGCGAACAACTGCGGGTGGTGGACGAAACTGGAACCATTCTATCCGAGATCGACCTGCTCAACTGCGTTACGTCCCTTGTCTGCCGGGCGGAACACAACGGTGTTCTGGTTATGCCGGTGGCCGCACCGGAGACGGTAGAGCAACTGGCCAGCGATTGGGGTATGACGGTCAAGCGTACCAAAAACAACGCCCGATCCCTGGTCGAAGCGGGTAGCGAACGGCAAGTTCAGCTGGTGGCGGCCATGGACGGCCGACTGGCCTTTCCACCCTTCCAGCCCCATTTCGACGGACTGTTCAGCATCGCCAAAATCCTTGAACTGCTGGCCCGCACCGAGCAGACTCTGGGCGGGATTCGTCAAACATTGCCAATACGCAGCTACCGCCAAACTCAGGTGCCCTGTTCCTGGGAACTCAAAGGCGGCCTGATGCGCAAAATGAGCGAACATTCCGTCGACCTGGAAGCATCCTTCCTCGACGGAGTGAAAGTGCGCATCGACGACGACTGGGTGCTGGTGCTGCCCGACCAGCATCGTCCCATCATGCACATCATCGCCGAATCGGCCGTTGCCAATCGGGCCGACACCCTGCTGGAGACCTATTGCCAGCGGATTGAGGAGTGGAAACAGGAACTTCTACAAGTCTAAGCGACTGTGCCCGGAGGTGTCATGCAAGCCCTGCAAGTGGCCCTGATCTGGCATATGCACCAGCCCGACTATCGTGACCCGGCCAGCGGTCGAACTCTATTGCCTTGGACCTATCTACATGCTGTCAAGGACTACAGCGAAATGCTGCGCACCGCTCAGGAGGTGCCTGGCGCCCGGATGACCTTCAACCTGGTGCCAACCCTGTTGGAGCAGCTGGCAGACTACCAAACCGGGCGGGCAAAGGATTTATGGCTGGAAGCGGCACGCAAGGATCCGCTGGAAATGACAGCCGAAGAACGCACCTTCGTGGTGAACTCTTTTTTTTCCGTTCACCACGAACGGCATATTCGACCCCATGGCCGCTATCGCGAACTAGCCCGCCTGCGGGGTGACGACAGTGACTCAGCGGCTGCCAAACGTTTTCAGTTACAGGACCTGCGCGATTTACAGGTCTGGTTTCTACTGGCCTGGTCTGGACATTATCTGCGCCGTGAATCGGCTACCGTAAGGACTCTGCTGCACAAAGGCGTTGCTTTCAGCGAAGGGGATAAGCAGGCGCTGCTGGGCTGTTACGATCAGGTCGTGGCAGAAGTGCTGCAAGCTTTTCGTCAGGCCGAACAGGACGGCACTGTCGAACTCTCCATCAGCCCTTATGCCCACCCCATCCTGCCCCTACTGTGCGACAGCGAGATAGCCCGTAGCGCCCGCAAGGATGCCCTGTTACCGACGGAACCCTTTTCCTTTCCGGAGGACGCCCGGCAGCAGGTGCGCTACGGTCAACAGGTAGCCGCCCGCCACCTCGGCGAGAGACCGCGGGGGGTCTGGCCGGCAGAAGGGGCGGTTAGCGCCGCAGCTTTGACCATCCTGCAACAGGAAGGGGCTCTGTGGGCGGCCTCCGACGAGGCGATTCTGGCCAACAGCCTGACAGACGGCCTGAAGGACCGACGGCAGCTCTATCGACCTTATCAATATCAGGGCCTGCCCCTACTGTTTCGCGACCGGGAGCTATCCGACCGCATCGGTTTTGTCTATGCCCGCTGGGACCCTCGGCTGGCAGCCGAGGATCTGACACAACGACTGCGGACCATTGGCAAACAGACGCCGGGGGGTCTGGTGACCCTGATTCTGGACGGTGAAAATTGCTGGGAAAGCTACGCCGACAACGGCTACCCTTTTCTGCAGGCCCTTTACCATGGCCTGCAGAGCGATTCTGCGCTGCAAATGGTGACCGTCGGCGAAGCCCTGAGCGGGCGAAAGGCGACGTCGCTGTCTCGATTGGCCCCGGGGTCCTGGATCAACGGCGATTTCGACGTCTGGATCGGCCATCACGAGGAGAACACTGCCTGGCAATGGCTGCACCGGGCTCGTCGGGCAACCATCACCGAGGAAACCGTACAGAGCGATGGGCAGGATCTGCCTGAGGCACTGCTGCACCTTCTGCGGGCCGAGGGCAGCGACTGGTTCTGGTGGTTCGGCGACCACCATCCCACCGCCCAGGCGGAAACCTTTGATGGCCTGTTCCGCCATCAGCTACAAGCTCTATACCGAAGCGTCGGTCAGGCCGTGCCCGATTACCTGCACCACCCCATCAAGGAACCGCTGCGGCACAGTCGCGTTCACGAACCGCGGGCGTTTATCTGCCCACAGATCGACGGCCGGAACAGCGACTATTTTGACTGGCTGGCGG
>LGVE01171433.1_pt1 | contig 16393 bp, 14 predicted proteins | sample 469871 | NCBI WGS metagenome assembly LGVE01 (sample SAMN03893561, study PRJNA290197) | marine sediment metagenome | material: sediment; isolation source: combined push core samples #3730, #5133, and #5579 collected at Hydrate Ridge | place: Pacific Ocean: Hydrate Ridge | reverse complement strand
TCATTTTACGACGAGGAGTTGGCTAACCGGGAAGTGCTGGGTTATCCGCCCTTTGGCCATCTGGTGAATTGTCTTCTGGCGGGCAACGATGAACAGCGCGTGATCGCCGCCGCCGAAGGGCTGGCGGACGCCTGGCAGGATCTGGCTGGTGATGGAATGGTTGAAATCCTCGGGCCGGCGCCCTGTCCCTTGAGCCGATTGCGGGGTAAATGGCGTCGGCAGATTTTACTCAAGGCCTCCAGCCGAGCTGCATTGCGCCATTTGCTGGACCACTTCAAAGATTTACGCAGCCGGGTACCCGCCGGGGTAACGGCGACCATCGATGTCGATCCTATCGACATGTTGTAAAAAAAGATAACGATCCGACGATGGTTCAACTACCGAAAGGCAGTTCCTTGCCGAGGCCTTTGGCTCGAGCTGCCGCCAGTATCCGTGTGCCAACCATCAGGTCCTGAACGGCCATTCCCTGAGACTCGAACAGCGTGATCTGTTCGCTATCGGTCCGACCGCTGGCCTGGCCGGCAATGATATCCCCCAATTCTATCACCTGTCGCCAGTTGAGGCGTCCCTTTTCAATCAGCGGCAACAGGTCGCCGCATTCTCCAACAGCAACATCTCGAGCGTCGACGGTCACCACGTTGCAGTTGCGGATGGTCTTTTCGTCGATTTCGCGACGGATCAAGGCGTTGCTGCCAACAGCATTGAGATGGGTGCCTTCTTTCACCCAAGGAAAGTGAATCAGCGGTTCGGTGGCAGTGGTGATCGTGGTGACAATGTCGCTATTGCGAACGACCTGCTCCGTATCGTGACAGGGCTCGACGGGAATTCCAAGACGGTCGCTGTTCTGGCGGCAGAACTCGCTCAACCGTTCCGCATTGCGGGCCACCACTTTAACCTGGGAAATGGGCCGAACGCAGCAGAGAGCTTCCAATTGCCCCGTTGCCTGCCAGCCCGAGCCGAATAGCCCGACCGTGGTCGAATCGTTGCGGCTCAGCCATTTGCTGGCGACACCACTGGCAGCTCCGGTGCGCATCATCCCCAGATAGTTGGCTTCGATGACCGCCTGTAGATTTCCGTGATTGCTGTCGTAGAGGTAGAGCAGGAAACGGTTCCCTTCCCTGGTAGATGTATAAGCCTTGTAGCCCATGATTTGCTGACTCTCCACCGCCCCCTGCAGGATATGCAACGCACCTTTTGGGACCCTAGTTCGCTGCCGCGGAATATTTACCGCTCGTCCCAGACTGACTTCAAGAAGCACCTCTTCAACCGCCGTGATGGCCATGGGCATGGACAGGACCTGTCGGACATCCTCTTCAGTTAGAAACAGTGCCATTGGTTAACTCTCCTTGACGTGCTGATTTGGACCGGGTAGGCCTGTGGCAACATTCCGATTAGAGAAACTATAAATAGATGTCCCGTCAATGACAACGTAATGTTAAAAAAAATGAGCCGGACCCTTGAATTCGAGATGTTGTCCGTTAAACTGATTTACTTGAGAATAGTCCAGTTTTAATCCGGGTCAAAAGATCATCGGCAGGGATGCTGTCGCTGTTTTTTTGAGAGGAGGGGGCGGTATCGCTTCTGCGATAGCCATGGAAATTCGAAGGTTTACAATCAGCAGGTCGCGACGGGCGATTAAACGCGGGCTGCTAAAGGCGACAACGACGGGAGCTCGGCTCAGTAAAAGAGGTGGTAGACAGTCGTTGCCGACCAAGGGGCGCCGTTCAAGTCAAGGGGGCGGTGGTGCCTTGGAAGCCTTGATCAAGCAGCGTACCCGGGAACTGACGGAAGTCAATGAGCGTCTGAAACTGAGCATGGTTCGCTGTCAGCGTCTCGACGGTAGGTTACGGGAGAGCGAAGAACTATTTCGCTCTATCTTTGAGCATGCCGCCGCTGGTATGAATACCATTACCCTGGAAGGACGTTATCTGCAGGTTAATTCGGCTTTCTGCGATTTTATCGGTTACTGTCGAGAAGAACTGCAGCACCTGACCGTGTTTGACCTGACCCATCCTCAAGACCTGCTCGCTACGCGGGAGCGTTTTGAAGCTATTCGCGCCGGCAAGTACGAAGCTTTCGACTATGAAAAACGTTTTGTCTGCAAAGACGGCAAGCTGGTTTGGGGGCATGTGACCAGTGCCTGGATGTTCGATGATCGACGGCAGCCCCTCTATGGAATCGGCCTGGTGCAGGATGTTTCCGATCGTAAAGAAGCCGAAGAAAAGCTGAAAAAAGCCCTTGCTTCCGCACGGGAAGCACGAACCAAGATAGCTTGTATTCTGAAATCCGTTGGCGACGGTCTGATCGTGACCGATACCTGCCACCGTATCGTGCTGATGAATCCTGCCGCGGAGTCTTTACTGGGGGTTGTTTCCGATCAGGTGATCAATCGATCGGTGGATGATCCCACTGTGGAGGCGTTGTTGCCGGAGAAGTTGGTCCAGGCCCTGCGCTGTGCCGAGACGGGAAACTTCTTCGAATTCGAGCTGGGTGGCAGTTCCGGCAAGCGGCCGCAAGCTTTGCAGGGGCGCATGTCGGCGATTCGCGATCAGGTCAATCAAAACAGCGGAATAATTACCACCTTGCGGGATGTGAGCCGGGAGCGGGAAATTGATTCGATGAAGACCGAGTTTATTACTACTGCGGCTCACGAATTGCGAACTCCCTTAACATCGATCCAAGGCTTTTCTGAAATTCTGCTGGACCGGCCCGATTTGGAGAATGGGCAGCGTCGCTCCATTTTGGTCATAATTCACGAGCAAGCCGAGAGTCTGACGCGGATCGTCAACGATTTGCTCGATCTGGCCCGCATCGAGTCGGGGGCCGGCTTCGTGCTGCAGAAAGCCCCCTGTGATCTGTCGCAGCTTATAGAACAGGCAACCTCACAACTTTCCTGGTCCTCGGACCGCCACCTGTTCGAGGTGTCTTTGACGTCGATGGACTCTGTGGTTTGCGGCGACGGGGTTAAGTTACGACAGGTGGTGGAAAATATTCTCAGCAACGCGGTGAAATACTCCCCACAGGGAGGTCCGGTGCGGGTTACCGGGCAGCGTCATGACAGCGACTTGCAGGTGTCGATCGCAGATCAGGGAATCGGTATGAGCGAAGACCAACGGCTACGCATCTTTGATAAATTTTATCGGGCTGATACGTCCAACTCAGCCATTGAAGGGGTAGGCCTCGGCATGAATATCGTTCAGGAGATCATCAAGGCGCATGGTGGAAGGATTTGGGTTGAAAGTTGTTACGGTGAGGGTACGGTTGTGCATTTCACTCTGCCGACAGGGTGATAAGGCAGGGGGCTTTGGTTCTTGAAATGAAGGTGACAGGGTGAAAAAGATACTCGTTGTTGATGATCAGGCAATCATTCGGCAATTACTGGAGATCAGTCTGCGCCAGGAAGATCGGCAGATTTTGCTGGCGGAGAGCGGTGAACAGGCTGTTCAGCTGGCTCAGGGGTGCCGTTTCGATCTGATCATTGTCGACTTGATGATGCCCGGTGGTATGGATGGTTTTGAAACCATTGAATGTCTGCAGCAAAGCGCCGTAGATAAGCTCTGTCCCTTTATGATTCTGACGGCCAAAGACCAACAACCCGAGCGCGAGCGCGCTGCGGCCTTGGGTGTCTACCATTATCTGGTGAAGCCCTTCAAACTGGATGACCTTTTTGCAACGGTTGACAATTTGCTGGGTGCGGGTTAAGAATTGTCCGTTATGTTTTGAGCTGTTCTCTTTGCGTTTAAGTCTATTGTGTATCCCGGTGAATTTTACTTTTTAGGAGAAAATCAGCGATGAAAAAAGACATTCTGGAAAAAGGTGCCATTGTTCAGAGAGACAAAGAAACCTATGCCATCGCCCCGCATATACCCGGTGGCGTAACTTCCCCGGCTGCCCTGCGCAAGATCGCCGATGTGGCCGAACGCTTTAATGCTCAGGCGCTTAAAATAACCAGCGCCCAACGTATTGCGATCGTCGGCCTGGCCGAGGAAAATCTCGATGATATATGGGAAGCCTTGGATCAGAAGCCCGGTGCGGCCATCGGTTTGTGCGTACGCTCGGTTAAGATCTGCCCGGGTACCACCTTTTGCAAGCGCGGCCAGCAAGATGCAGTCGGCGTGGGCATGCAGCTTGATACAAAATATCACGGCCTGGAACTGCCCTGGAAATTTAAGATGAGCGTTTCCGGTTGCGCCAACGATTGCGCCGAGGCCTGCATCAAGGATGTAAGTCTGATCGGTACGCCGAAGGGTTGGAACGTCATGGTCGGCGGCAATGGCGGCGGCATGCCGCGCCTTTCGCTGAAACTGGCCGAGCATGTCCCCAGCGATGAAGAAGCCATGGAAATTATTGACAAGGTCGTCGAGTGGTTCAAAAAACACAACAAGCGGGGCCGGATCGGTAAGTTCGTTAATGAGGTAGGTATCGAAGCTTTCCGCAAAGAAATATTAGGATAGCCAGAAGGCCAGCGACTGCTTAAACGACAGAAGGGGGAGCCATTGGCTCCCCCTTCTGTCGTTTGGAATCAGTGTTTCGCTTGTCGTTGAAAGCGGTAGCCCCGCCCGCGGACAGTGACAAAATGTTGAGGGTGGCTCGGCCGTTTTTCAAAATACTTTCGTAGCCGGACAATGAAATTATCCAGGGTGCGAGTCTCCGTGTCCGGGGCGACTCCCCACACCGATTCGAGCAGTTTTGCCCGGGACAGAACTTCCCCTTCATGGTCAAAGAAAACCTGCAGCATGCGGGTTTCGAGTTCGGTTAGGGTGATTTCTTTATGGTCGGTGACCGCATGTTGCTGCTGCAGGTAGACCCGATTCCCGGCAAATGCGTAACACTCTTCCACAACGCTTTGCTGGCGATACCAGCCGGCTCGCCGCAAAATACCTTTGACCCGCAATAGAAATTCATCGAGGCTGAAGGGTTTGGTCAGGTAGTCATCGGCTCCCGCGGCCAGTCCGGCCACCCGGTCCTTTTCCTTGCCCATGGCGGTTAGCATCAGGATGGGTAATTGTGCATTCTCCTGACGAATGATCCGGCACACCTTCAACCCGTCCATGCCGGGAAGCATCAAGTCGAGAATAACCAGGCAGCAACCGGTCCAGGGCTTTTTAGCAAGGGCCTGCTCGCCGGTGGTAACATGCTCAACTGCAAACCCTTCCATTTCCAGATTGAACTTTAGCCCCTGGGCGATATGCAATTCATCTTCGACCAGCAGCATATAGGGATCAGCCATGGCTGGCTCCTTCGGCGGGTTCGATGCGCGGTAGCAGGATGTGGAAACGGGTGCCGTGCCCCAGTCCCTCACTCTCAAGCCAGACTTTTCCCTTATGACGCCAGATAACGGCTTTAACAATAAACAGGCCGAGGCCCGATCCGCGAATTGTTTCATCGTTTTTGCGAACGCGGTAGAACATGCGGAAGACCTTTTTCCGGTCCTTGGCGGAGATCCCTCGGCCCTTGTCGGAGAAACACAAGTGACAGCGGGAACCCTCAGCCTTTAGACTGACATGAATGACAGGCGGACCGTTGGAGTATAGCAGGGCGTTTTCCAGAAGATTCCGTAGCACCATCTGCATCGCTGCATGGTCGATGTTGGCATGAAGATCGGGAGCCAAGTCCAGGGTTAAGCGAGTTTCTTTCGGCAGGGAAGCGGATTTTTGCTGAAAAAAATCTGTCAGCAGGTGCGACAGGTTGTCAGGTTTCAGGTCGAGACGGATGCGTTTCTGTTCCAGGCGGCTGGCGTCGAGCAGGTTGTCAACCAGGCTGCGCAGGCGCACCGTATCTTCGAGCATGGTTCCGAGAAAGAAGTCGAGTTGCTGCTGGTCCGGCTGGCGCAGGCGAATAGTTTCGAGATGCAGCTGCAGGGAGGCCAGCGGTGTTTTGAATTCGTGACTGACCTGGGAGATAAAGTTACGTTGTTCTCGCGCCAGGGAGGACTGCCGGCGCCAGTAGAGAAAAATCACATAGACTCCGGCCAGGATCGCTATCAGCAGCACCAGCCCTTCGACAAGAACCACCCAGTCGAGACCGCTCTGAGGCAATCCTGGTCCGTATTTTTCGGCCAGGGTGCGAAATTTGCGGTTGTTTCGCACAAACCACGAAATCCAGAATACAACGACCAGCACCCACGCAAGCTGGATGCCGATAAAAACGATCAGGGGACTGGCAAGGCGGCGGAAAAATTTCATATTGTTTTCTTATCACTGTAAAATGGTGGGGACAAGGTTTATTGGTTGTATCACAGTACTCTTTTTACACAACTATTACATTTGCTATAGGCGGACAGGTGGTAATATTGACAAGTGAGCCATGGCTGGATTATGGCTGTTTTTGATTTACCAACCTCTAATTTTTCAGGATATAGTCGTGAACCGTAGTCTGACAATTGGCCGTCATAGTGCCCCCTTTCCCATGTTGCTTGGTGGCATGGGTGTGCGTATTTCAGCAGGTCGTCTGGCGGGCCATATTGCTCGCTGCGGTGGTTTTGGTACTGTAGCGGCAGCCGGTATCGGCGTCAACAGCCTTCACTATAATGGCAAAAACCTGGCCGTCGCCGATCCTTTGGCATTTCAGGACGAAATTCGCAAGGCATACGCAATCGCTCCGCAAGGGGTGATCGGGGTTAATTGTATGGTCGCTGTGACAAATTACGCTGAAATGGTGATAGCAGCCTGCGAAGCTGGAGCAAAGTTTATCGTCAGCGGTGCCGGGCTGCCTATGCAGTTGCCAGGTATTACCCGCGAACGCTTTCCTGACGTGGCCCTGATCCCCATCGTTTCGTCCAGTCGCGCGGCACAATTGATCGCGCGAAAGTGGCACAAAAACTTTGGACGACTGCCTGATGCCGTGGTGGTCGAAGATCCCGACACCGCCGGTGGTCATCTTGGTGAAAAGCCTGAAAATATCGGTACCGGTCAATACGATCAGTATGCAACCGTNNNNGGCATCTGGGATCGGGCTGATATAGAGCACGCTCTGGCCCAAGGTGCTGATGCCGTACAGATGGCCAGCCGTTTTGTTTGCACTGATGAGTGCGACGCGGACTTGGCTTTCAAGCAAGCTTATCTTGACTGTCGGCCGGAAGATATCGGTTTGGTCATGAGCCCTGCTGGTCTTCCTGGTCGTGCCATCATCAAGCATGTCGAACAGATTCGCGAAGGACAATTGGCTGCGGGACAGCATTGTCCAAGCAATTGTCTGCTCCGCTGCACCTTTAAGGAGAACCGGGAGCGGTTTTGCATTGTCGAGGCGTTGGATCGCGCCCAACGTGGCGACGTGGTTAATGGTCTGGTGTTTTGTGGCAGCAATGCCTGGAAGGCTGACCGTATTTCCACTGTGGCGACAATCTTTGAAGAGCTGTTTGGAGCGAGCGCTGCTCTGCCGAAAATGGTTTCTAACGGCTAATCGCTGCACAGTCCATTCATTTATTTCTAAAAAAGGCGGATCGCAAGATCCGCCTTTTTTTATTGTTATCCAGAACTTGTGAAGTGCCTTCTATCTAGGGTATTATTAGTTTCCTGTTTCAGCCCTGTCAAAGGAGAGGCATGAGTATCCTCGACCCGCCTTTTTTGCCCAAATGGATTGCCTGGGAAACTACCCGACGTTGTAACCTGCAGTGCGTCCATTGTCGTTGTTCGTCCGATATGGATGCGGCTGAGGGCGACTTTTCTACCTCCGAAGCTTTTCGCCTTATCGACGATATCTGCCAAGTCTCCAAGCCTGTGTTGGTATTGTCCGGCGGCGAGCCGCTGTTGCGTGATGATATCTTCAAGATCGCTCGTTACGGCACGGAGCAGGGGTTGCGCATGTGTATGGCCACCAACGGCACCTTGGTCAATGATCAGGTCTGCCAGCAGATGCTTGATAGCGGCATTCGCATGGTCTCCCTTTCTCTCGACGGCTCTCGGGCCGAATTGCACGATGATTTTCGTCAGAGTCCCGGTGCTTTTGATGCTACTATTCGCGCCGCTCGCACTCTGCAACGTCATGGCATAAAATTTCTGATCAATTCCTCTTTTACCCGTCGCAATCAAACCGACATCGTAGCGACCTTTCAGCTGGCCAAAGAGCTGGGGGCGGTCGCCTGGTATCTTTTCATGATTGTACCCACCGGACGAGGTAAGGAGATCATGGATGAGTTGATCTCGCCGGAGGACTATGAGGAAATTCTCGCTTGGCATTTCCATCAGGAATGCGAGGAAACTGAGATTCTCATGCGCCCCACCTGTGCCCCTCACTATTATCGTATTGCTCCGCAGCTGGCACGGGCTTCCAAGGTTTCTTTCGAGCGGCGCAGTCTGTCTTTTTCCACCGGAGGTGGCAAGGGCTGTCTCGCCGGGCAAAGTATCTGTCTGATCGATGCCTATGGCAATCTCAAGCCTTGTTCCTATTTCCCGACCATCGCCGGTAACGTCAAGGAACACTCTTTCAAGGATCTCTGGTTCAATGCCCCGATATTGAATGAACTGCGTGATTTCAGCCTCTATCGTGGCAAATGCGGCGTATGCGAATACTTGCAGGTCTGCGGCGGTTGCCGAGCCCGGGCCGACGCGGTTCATGGTGATTATCTGGCCGAAGAACCTTTTTGCAACTATCAACCGCCGGCCTCGTCCGGTCGTAAATCATAGGAACGGTGCCATGACTATTCAATACGATTTCATTGAGGCCTGCTGGGGGCGATCAACGGCGAGAACTCCTGTCTGGTTGATGCGTCAGGCGGGCCGTTATCTGCCCCAATACATGGCCATCCGCTCCAAACTTAGTTTCCTCGAACTCTGTAAGACCCCCGAACTGGCGGCTGAAGTCACCATTCAACCGATCGATATCCTCGGGGTCGACGCCGCAATCCTCTTCTCTGATATCCTCATACCGATCGAAGCCATGGGGCTGGAGCTGCGTTACGAGCCGGGTCCCGTGTTCAGTAATCCGGTGCGTGATGCTAGCGCGGTGGCCGCTCTGAGAATTCCTGACGTGCAGGAAGAGGTGCCTTTTGTTTATCAGACTATCCGTCTGTTACGTAAGGAATTGCAGGGCCGGGTACCGCTGATCGGTTTCGGTGGCGCCCCCTTTACCTTGGCCTGTTACATGGTCGAAGGGCGCGGCAGTAAGGATTTTGCTAGTCTCAAACGCCTCATGTACCAGGCACCAGAGGTGTATGCGGCGCTAATGGATAAGGTCACCGAAACGAGTTGTCGCTATCTGAGTGCGCAAATCGATGCTGGAGCCGAGGCCATTCAGGTTTTTGACACCTGGGGAGGTATTCTTTCTCCAGCTGATTATCAGGCTTTTGTGCTGCCTTACAGTCGTCGGTTGTTATCCGCCCTTGAGGGGCGGGGAGTGCCGGTGATTCACTTTGTTAAAGGTGCCGGCGCCATGCTCGACACTGTGCAACAGGCCGGTGGCCAGGTTATCGGTCTTGATTGGTGTGCTTCGCTGGGGCGAGCCCGCGACCAGCTGGGATCCGGCATGGCGGTTCAGGGCAATCTCGATCCGGCAGTGCTATTCGCGCCGGAAGCAATCATCGAAAGGGAAGTCCAGCGCATCCTCGATGAAAATGCTGGTCGACCCGGCCATATCTTCAATCTTGGCCATGGTATTGTGCCGACCGTAGCACCGGAAAAAGCCGCCTTTCTAGTCGAATGCGTACACCGTTTGAGACCCAGGATTTAGGCGAAAGAGGATTTGATGCAACGGACTTTTGCTTCTCTGTCGGGCGACGGTAGCCTGCGTGCCGACCGAACAACTGGGCTGGTGCTGCTCAACATGGGTGGCCCCGAGAGCCTGGAAGATGTGGAGCCCTATCTGTGCAGGCTTTTTAGTGATCGGAACCTGATCAAACTACCGGGCGGTCCTTTGCTGCAAAAACCTCTGGCCCGCTTGTTGGCCCGTCGTCGTGCCCCTCAAAGCCGGGACCATTATCGCCAGATCGGCGGTAAGTCGCCGTTGCGTGATTGGAGCGAACGCCAGGCGGTCGCTTTAGAGCGACAGCTGGGCAACCGCTGGCGAAGCTATGTATTGATGCGTTACGGGGCGCCAAGGGCTCAAGAGGTGCTTTGGCAGATGCGCAACGATGGTATCAAGCAAGCCCTGGTACTGCCCCTTTATCCCCAGTATGCTGGTGCCACCAGCGGCAGCAGTCTTGCCGATTTTCGGCAAGCTGCGGCGACGTTATTTCCCGACCTGGCCTATGCTGTTATCCCTGAGTGGTATGATTGGCCCGCTTATCTTGATGCCTTGGCGACTCGCATCAACGAAGGCCTGGAACGCTTTCCAGCTGAGCGGCGGGCGGGAGTGCCGCTGCTCTTCTCCGCCCACGCCATGCCGCAAAAGGTTATTGATCGCGGCGATCCTTATCTGAGCCAAATTTTGGCCACCGTACGGGGGCTTATACAGCGCCTTCCGGACCGGGAGTGGCATTTGGGTTTTCAAAGCCGCAGCGGTCCGGTGCGTTGGACCGGGCCGGCGGTGACCACTCTGCTTGATAAACTGGCTTTAGCTCGCCAAACGGAGGTGCTGCTGGTGCCGCTGTCCTTCGTCTGCGACCATGTCGAGACCCTCTACGAAATCGATATCGAACTGCAGGCGGCAGCCTGTCAGCGAGGCATCAAGCATATGGTTCGTAGTCCATCCCTCAATGACCACGAGGATTTTATTCTTGCGCTGGCACAACTGGCCAGACACCATCTGGCCCTGCACTGCTAACGATAATCTCTCGTGGGCGGTAACCTTCGACGGTTTGCGCCTTAAGATACGTTTTCTAGGCCATGTCACACAATGACCGAGACGAACAAAAGCCTCTCGTCTAGAGAGGCTTTTGTGTGAGCAGGGTGTGGTGCGTCTTGTCTACAGACCGGCTTTTTTCAATTCCTTGAGTAGAGCTTTTTGCTCAACGTTGAGCTGGTTGGGAACCTCAACCTCGATGATCGCATACAGATCCCCGGCGGCCTGGCCCTTTTTGGCCGGCACACCATAGCCTTTAAGGCGAATCTTGGCGCCGTTTTGAATGCCCGCCGGCACCTTGATCCGTTTGTTCCCCTGCAGGGTGGGGACTTCAACCGATGAGCCGAGACAGGCACCGCTGAAAGGGATACGGACCTTTACCAGCAGGTTTCGGTCTTCCCGAGTGAAGGTGGGATCGGAGGCTACTGTGATTTCCAGAAAGAGGTTGCCTGCCGGGCCACCCGACGGGCTACGGCCACCCTTACCGGGCACTCGTAACTTCTGCCCCGATTCGATGCCGGCAGGAATGGTTACCTGGAGATTTTCCAGGCCCTGTTCGCCACGATACTCGACTCGTTTTTTGCCCCCTTCTACCGCCAAGCGGAAGGGAATGCTGAGCTGCATGACGTAGTCCTGGCCTTTGGCCGGTTGCGGACGGCCGCCGGAAAAGCCATTGCGTCCCCCCGCTCCGCCAAACAAGCGACTGAAGATGTCGTCAGATTCGAAGCCGAAATCGCGGAACATGTCATTGGCATTGAAATTACGGTAGATGTCTTCCTGAGAATAGCGCTGATGGAAACCGCTATCGCCGTATTGATCGTATTGCTGGCGCTTCTCCGTGTCAGATAAGACCGCATAGGCCTCGGTGATCTCCTTAAACTTCTCCTCGGCCTGTTTGTCACCCGCGTTTTTGTCCGGGTGATGTTTAATGGCCAGCTTGCGATAGGCCTTTTTGATGGTATCGGCATCGGCGCCTTTTGCAACGCCAAGGGTAGCGTAGTAGTCTTTGCTCATGGTGTCTCCCGATTGTGCAGCTAAAATGCCCTGACAATATAGAGATGGTCCCGCCGAAGGTCAAGAGGGGCCGCGAAATGGTTTGGTAAAAAGGTTTGTGGTCCTATCGCGGCGTCATTGCATAGCGGGTCGTTTGTTGTCATAATGTGCAATCGTTTAATTCTCTTACGAAGGCGGTTTAGCATGCAGGTAGTTATTATAGGTGCCGGTATATCCGGCCTGGCTACAGCCTTTTTGCTACAGCAGGAAGCCGCCGCCAAAGGCCGGCAGTTGTCTTTGACGGTTCTTGAGGAAGAGGCTCAGGTCGGCGGTAAGATCCGTAGTATGCGTAGCGATGAAGGCTATCTGTGCGAATGGGGACCCAACGGGTTCCTTGACGGCAAGCCGGCCACCCTCGATCTCTGCCGGCAATTGGCCGTAGCCGAAAAGCTGGTGCGTTCCAATGATAACGCCCGCCGACGGTTTATCTATTCCGAGAAACGCTTGCACCAGGTGCCGGAAAATGCAGTGGCTTTTCTGCGCTCCGGGTTGCTTTCCGCATCGGGTAAGGCACGCATGGCCGGTGAAATAGTCATTCCTGCCCGCCGCGGAAAAAGTGACGAAAGCCTGGCCGATTTCTGTCGGCGCCGCCTGGGGAAACAGGCTCTTGATCGACTGGTTGGGCCGATGGTGTCGGGAATTTTCGCCGGTGACCCGGAAACCATGAGTTTGCAGAGTTGTTTTCCCCGTATTCATCAACTGGAGGTGGAGTATGGCGGACTGTTTCGTGCCATGCTGTGCCTGGCTCGCCAGCGTCGAGCGGAGCGTCGTTCCGGTCAGGTCGTGGCCAGTGCTTCCGGACCGGCCGGGGTACTGACCTCCTTTTCCGGCGGTTTGCAACAACTCACCGACCGTTTGCAGCAGGTGCTGGCTGACCAAGTTCAGGTCTCAGCAGCGGTAACCGGGCTGGAACCGGCAGGGGGAAAATTTAACCTGCAGTTGGCCGATGGCCGACAGCTGACTGCCGATGTTGTGGTCTCAGCGGTTCCCGCCTACAATTTCGCCAGTTTGGTGAAAGGATTCGATCAACAAATAGCGACCCTACTGGGGCAGATACCTTATTCTTCACTGCAAGTGGCCTGCTTCGGTTACCGTCGCCAGCGAATCGCTCATAACCTTAACGGTTTTGGCTATCTGGTGGCGCGGCCCAATACCCTGCCGTTGTTGGGAACGTTGTGGGATTCCAGTATTTTCCCACAGCGTGCCCCACAAGACAGCGTGCTGTTACGCTCCATGCTGGGTGGCGCCACCCAGCCTGAAGTGGGCGAATGGGATCGTGAGCGGGTGGTGGACGAAACCCGGGCCGCGTTGCGGCAGACCATGGGAATCGATGTCGAACCCGATTTTGTGCAGATCTTCCGCCACCGCCAGGCCATTCCCCAATATCTGGTCGGTCACGGGCAGCGACTGCAAGACTTGCAGCAGCGCAGCGCCCGTTATCCCGGCCTGTTCTTTACCGGCAATGCCTTTTTCGGCATCGGCCTGAACGACTGTGTCAGTGCTGCGCAACGGACCGTAGCAGCGATTCTCGCTGGCGACCGCAGCCAACACACCGAATAGCATTAACAGGCGCCTTGGCGTCAGGAGTGATAAGCATGACCATCAAGTGGTTCCCCGGGCATATGAGCACCGCCCGTAAACAAATTGCCGAGGCAATGCCCAAGATCGATGTTGCCATTGAGGTGCTTGACGCTCGGCTGCCGGTCTCTAGCGGAAATCCCCTGTTGGCCGAACTGCGCCAGCACAAGCCCGTTATCAAAGTGTTGAACAAGGCGGATCTGGCCGATCCCCAGGTCACCAAAGACTGGATACGGTTTTTCGAAAAAAACGATAAAGGGGTTCGCGCCTTAGCTATTAATGCTGGGAAAAAAGGGGAAGCGACTCGAGTCCCGAACCTGTGTCGCAGTCTGATTCCTCATCGCGGCAAGCCGGGCCGTCCCCTGCGGGTTATGATCATGGGTATTCCCAATGTGGGCAAGTCCACCCTGATCAATACCTTGGCTGGAAAGCGCATCGCCAGGGTTGGTGACCGACCGGCCATTACCAGGAGTGCTCAGCAGATCGACTTGCGCAACGGTGTGTTGCTGTACGACACCCCCGGTATTCTGTGGCCGAATCTTGAAGATCAGCAGGGGGCTTATCGTCTGGCCGCCAGTGGTGCCATCGGCGACAATGCTATGGATTATGAATCCGTGGCTTTGTTTGCGGCTGAATTTCTGCTGCAAAATTACAGCGAGTTTCTTGCCCAGCGCTACAAGCTTAAGGCACTACCCGCCGAAGCGGTCGAATTGCTGGATGAGATCGGTCGCAAGCGCGGTTGTCTCGGTGCGGGGGGCGTGGTCGATTCCTACCGGGCGGCAGAGGCTTTGTTGCGAGATTTGCAGGGCGGCAAGATCGGCCGTATTAGCCTGGAGACACCCCCTCAGGAAGATTAGCCTGAAGATTTTCTGACTGAAATGAAACGCCCGCCCGGTTCAAGCCAGGCGGGCGTTTGGCGTTCTGGCCGTTGTTACGGACCGACTCAGGATTTTTTGTACTCTATGCCAAAAGCCTTCAACTTGCGGTGGAGATTAGACCTCTCCATTTCAATGGCTTCTGCGGTACGGGAAATATTTCCATCAAACTCGGTCAGTTTCTGACGGATAAAATCTTTTTCAAACTGTTCCCGGGCTTCTTTAAGGGTCGCTGCACTGTTGGCAACGGCAGGAGCTTTTGTATGACCTAGCACCGATTCGGGTAGAAGGGTGGGGGAAATGGTTTCTTCCTGAACCATGATGACCAGGCGTTCTACGAGGTTTTTCAGTTCCCGAACATTGCCTGGCCAGGAGTAGTTCATTAGTACGTTGAGGGTGGCGGGATCTATGGTCTTGATTGGCTTCCCCTCCTGGTTGCAGAAATGGGCCAAAAAGTGCTTCGTCAGTAGAGGGACATCTTCGCTGCGCTCGCGCAGTGGCGGCACATGAAAAGGCAGCACGTTAAGACGGTAATAAAGATCTTGTCGGAAATTGCCCTGCGCTATCTCCTCTTCCAAGTCCTTGTTGGTCGCGGCGATGACCCGCACATCGACTTCGATGGTGCGGCTGCCGCCGACCCGCTCGAACTTTCTTTCCTGCAAAATACGTAGAATTTTGGCTTGGGTCTTAAGGCTCATGTCGCCGATTTCATCAAGGAACAGAGTCCCTTCATGGGCCTGGTCGAACTTGCCTTTGCGCATGGCTGTGGCGCCGGTGAAGGCCCCTTTCTCATGGCCGAACAATTCCGATTCGATAAGTTCTTCGGGAATGGCGGCGCAATTGACCTCGACAAAGGGTTTTCCGCGCCGCTTCGACAGATTGTGGGTAGCGCGAGCCACTAGCTCTTTGCCAGTACCATTTTCACCAGTGATCAATACCCAGCCCGAGGTCGGCGCCGCTATGCCGATCTGCTCCTTGAGGGAAGAGATCCCTTCGCTTTCACCGATCATATCGCAATCTTTGGCCATCTTTTGCTTCAGGGATCGGTTCTCTTCCACCAGTTGACCAACTTTGAAGGCATTTTCGACGCAGAGCAGTACCTTTTCCAGAGATAGAGGCTTTTCAATAAAATCGTAGGCACCGAGTTTGGTCGCCTTGACCGCGGTTTCAATGGTGCCGTGGCCGCTCATCATGATGACCAACTGCTCGGGAAAATCCTTACGAATCAGGCGCAGAGTTTCAAGGCCGTCCATACCCGGCAGCCAGATATCGAGCAGGATCAGGTCCGGACTCTCCTCGCGCAGCAGGTTCAGGCCATCTTCGCCGCTTTCTGCAAATAACGGCCGATAACCTTCATCCTGCAGAATACCCTTCAGACTTTCGCGAATGCTCTGTTCATCGTCTATGACCAATATGGTTTTCATGATTGTTCCCTATGTTAGTTTCTGCCCGGAAACGGCCCCTTTTCGCAACCTCTGCGTCAATCTACGGCCTTGCGTGTGCGGCGTACCGATGTACGCCTCCGTGCAAGGTCTTGATTTCCTTGACCTTGCGAAAAGTTGCTCGTTTCCAAACCAGAAACTAAGTAATGTTCATCCGGAGTTTCTGGATGAACATTATGTTAAAGAGCTGTGGTCGCTGACCACCGGTAGCTCGACGATGAAACGGGTGCCTTTCGGCTGGTTATCCTTGACCCGAATATAGCCGTTATGGTCGGAAATGACGCTGGAGACGATGGCCAAGCCAAGTCCGGTCCCTGTCTTTTTAGTAGAAAAGTAGGGTTCGAAGAGGCGTGGCTTGTCCTCGGCGGAAATGCCGCAACCGTTGTCAGCCACGGTAAAGGAGGCAATTTGCAGGGCCGGGTTGTAATTGGTTTCGATAATGACATGGCCATCGTCAGTGGTCGCGCTGACGGCATTGTCGAGCAAGTTGATGACAGCTCGCTTGATCTGATCGCGGTCGAGATTGAAAATGGGTAATTGGTTATCGGCACTGAAGGTAAAATCGATGTCCTTGTGGCCTTCTTGATAGAGAACCAGGGCCTCGGCGATAATCTCGTTAAGGTTGTTGGGAGTCGGACTGCTGGCCGGCATGCGGGCGAAACTGGAAAATTCGTTAACCAGGTTTTTCAGCTCGTCGACTTGTTTCACAATCATCAAGGTGCATTCGTC
>LGVE01001729.1_pt1 | contig 16546 bp, 15 predicted proteins | sample 469871 | NCBI WGS metagenome assembly LGVE01 (sample SAMN03893561, study PRJNA290197) | marine sediment metagenome | material: sediment; isolation source: combined push core samples #3730, #5133, and #5579 collected at Hydrate Ridge | place: Pacific Ocean: Hydrate Ridge | reverse complement strand
AGTGCAGAGTTGATCTATGTACTTGAAAATGGCGAAGTGGTGGATAGCGGATCTCCACAGGAATTGATGCATAAAGACAGCAGTTATTTTAGCAGTATGATTTAATTTAGGAATAGATTTGGATATTTTACAAGCGATTATCATAGGGATTATCGAAGGTTTTACGGAGTTTTTGCCTATCTCTTCAACAGGGCATATGATCGTAGCGAGCAAATTTTTGGGGATAGAAGAGAGCGCGTTGATCAAGGCATACGAGGTGATCATCCAGTTCGCCGCAATACTAGCCGTGATGCTCATATACCGTGACAAGCTTTCTTTCTCAAAGATTGATTTGTGGAAGAAGCTGCTCCTGGCATTTTTGCCGCTCGCAGGCATCGGATATATCTTCAAAGATCAGATCAAAGCCCTGTTCTCCATCGAAGTAGTTGCCATTATGTTTATCATCGGCGGTATTATCTTTTTGATTGTGGAGTACTACTATAAAGAGGAGACGAGTCATACCATTGATGTAGAAGCGGTGAGCTACAAGCAGGCACTTTGGGTAGGTTTTGCACAGATTTTTTCTTTAATCCCCGGCACAAGCAGAGCAGGGGCGACAATAGTAGGAGGCCTATTGACTGGAATGGATCGCAAAACCAGTGCAGAGTTTTCGTTCCTTCTGGCAATCCCAGTGATGGCGGCAGTAAGCGGGTACGACTTATTGAAGCACTATCAGGATTTTGCTGATGCCAATTGGGGTGCTTTCGTGATAGGGTTTATCGTCGCTTTTGTGGTAGCCTATCTGACGATCAAGCTCTTTCTTGCTTTCCTCCAGCGCTTTACTTTTGTTCCTTTCGGTATCTATCGGATCGTTTTTGGAATCATTTTGCTAATGACACTGTAGGGTTTGTATCGACCCAAGATATATAGTCTTGAATTTATAGAGCCTCTTTCGGGAGTCTCACTTAAGTTCAAAAAGATTTTTTGGACATTCACGGGAGACTCCTCCCGTTTCAAAGGCAAGAGATGACATTTAACGAGTTTGATTTTCACCCTGATATACGCAAAGGGGTGAAGATAGCAGGGTTCAGGGAACCCAGTCCTATACAAGAGATGACGATTCCGATTATCGTTGCAGGTAAAGATATGGTAGGCCAGGCGCATACAGGTACGGGTAAAACAGCAGCCTTTGGCCTGCCGATGCTGGACAAGTTGGCCAAAGGTGAAATAGAACGCGCCTTGGTGATCACTCCGACACGAGAGTTGGCGACACAGGTGAGTGATGAGCTTTATCATCTAGGGCGTTTTGCCGGGATCAGGACACTTACTGTGTACGGGGGTGTGGGCTATGGCCGCCAGATCGCACTAATCCATAAAGGGGTTCAGATCGTCGTGGCAACACCGGGCAGACTTAAGGATCTCTTCAAAAAAGGAAAGATCGATGTTTTCAACCCGGAAATAGTCGTCTTGGATGAAGCGGACGAAATGCTTGATATGGGCTTTCTCGAGGAGATCAAAGAGATCTTCGAATACATCCCGCAAAACAGACAGACACTGCTCTTTTCTGCCACAATGCCAGAGCCGATAAAAGAGTTGGCGGATGATATCCTCTACAATCCTGAGTTTATCTCCGTAGTGGGAGAAGATGAAGCTCTGACCCTCAACATCATTGATCAGCGCTATTATGTCATCAATGAAAATGAGAGAGATGATGCGATTGTGAGGCTTTTGGAGACAGAGGATACCGATAAGTGTCTTATCTTTTGTCGTATGAAGCGGGAAGTGGATCGCCTGAGCGAATACCTCGCAGCACTTGGATTTAATGCGAGGGGATTGCATGGAGATATGGAGCAGCCGGAACGCGATGAAGTGATCAAGGGGTATCGAAGAGGGCAGATCAAGATTATGGTTGCGACCGATGTGGCATCACGGGGATTGGATGTCAAAAATGTCAGTCATGTCTTTAACTATCATATTCCTTTTGATCCGCAGAGCTATGTGCATCGTATTGGGAGAACCGGTCGTGCAGGCAAAAGCGGTCAGGCGATCACGCTGGTCACCACTGGAGAGTTCAGGGAGTTGCAACGCATTCAAAAAGAGGTGGGTGCCGAAATGAGGCTGGCAACGATCGAGAATGATGATGGACTGAACGATGCAGCAGTTGAAGCTCTTGCTGAAAAAATACGCAGTAGTACTGTTCATCCGGAGGTTGAGTTGGTCTTGAACGCCGTGGCAGATATGGATCAAAAACTTCTTCTTGAAAAAGTGATATCATTGATGATGAGCCGAGAAGAGAGTACATCAGGAGAGAGGATCGGCCTGGATCAGAATATGGTCGATGAGATGATGGATAATTATAAGGATGAGAAGAGGTCGACACGCAGCAATCATCGCAGAAGAAGACGCTGATAAGTGGAGAAATGGGAGCACTTGTCAGAGCTCTCTGCAGTTTTGGAGATACTTTAAGTAGAAACAAGCAAAATTGTTTTAAAATTGGGAAATAAATATTATAAGAAGGTTATCGAATGGAAGTAGGTCTAGTAGGTGAAAGTCTTAAGTTTATGCTGTTGGGGATGTCGGTTGTCTTCCTTTTCCTATTTACATTGGTTCAGGCAATAAAACTTCAAGCAAAGATCATCGGTAAATATTTTCCTGAGAAAGAGGCAGTCGCTGCACCTCCTGCAGTGGATGATTCAGCCAAAACAGCAGCAATTATCGCTGCGATCACAGAGTTCAAAAAAAATAAATCATAACAAGAAGGTAGTAGCATGGCAAAAAAATATATTGATGTGATGGATACCACTTTCAGGGACGGCTTTCAGTCTGTCTTTGGAGGACGGGTTCTTATGGATGATTTCTTTCCTGCTGTTGAGGCAGCGAAAGAGGCAGGTATCAAACACTTTGAATTTGGCGGCGGTGCCAGATTTCAAACACTTTACTTCTATCTTCAGGAGGATGCTTTTGAAATGATGGACAGGTTCCGCGAGATCGTTGGGCCTGAAGCAAACCTACAGGTTCTCTCCCGGGGAATCAATACGGTAATGCTTGATACGGGTAGTCGTGAAACGATTGATCTTTTCGCCAAAATGTTCAAAAAACATGGGACAACAACCGTACGAAACTTTGATGCTCTCAATGATGTAAACAACCTTGTCTATAGTGGAAGCTGCATCAAGAAACATGGACTCAAACATGAAGTTGTCGTGACGATGATGGATCTTCCTCCTGGGTGTCAAGGTGCACATGATGTGGCATTTTATAAAAAAACACTGAAAAATATTCTCGATAGCGGTTTAGAGTTTGACTCTGTCTGCTTCAAAGATGCCAGCGGTACCTCCAATCCTCATAAAGTTTTTGAGACAATCCAGATGGCCCGAAAGCTTTTGGGTAAGGATGCGCACTTGAGACTTCATACCCATGAGACTGCCGGCGTCAGTGTCGCCGCCTATCTGGCTGCACTTGAAGCTGGGGCAGACGGTATCGATATGGCTGCTTCTCCTGTGAGCGGAGGAACAGCCCAGCCTGACATCCTGACAATGATGCATGCGACTAAAGGAACTAATTATAATTTGGGTGATTTGGAATTGCCAAAAATCCTCAAGTATGAGGAAAAATTAAGTAAATGCCTCCAGGATTATATGATCCCGCCTGAAGCGACACAGGTATCCCCACTCATTCCTTTCTCGCCTATGCCAGGCGGTGCCTTGACTGCCAATACGCAGATGATGAGAGACAGTGGAAACCTCGAAAAGTTTGATGAAGTGATTCTGGCGATGAAAGAGGTTGTCGAGCGGGGTGGATATGGAACTTCCGTGACACCGGTCAGCCAATTCTATTGGCAGCAGGCCTATGCCAATGTCATGTTCGGCCCATGGAAGCAGATCGCTCCGGGATACGGGCGAATGGTGCTTGGATATTTCGGCAAGACACCGGTAAAACCTGATCCTGAGATCGTTGCTTTGGCTGAGAAGAAGCTCAAGTTGGAGCCAACAACAGAAAACCCTCTGGATATCTCGGATCGTGACGAGAACAAATCGATCGCACACTGGACGAAAGTGTTGGAGGATGAAGGATTGGAAGTAACCGATGAAAATATCTTTATTGGTGCATCTTGTGACCAGAAGGGTATTGCGTTCCTCAAGGGTGACAGTCCATTGATGGTAAGAAAAAAAGGTACAGAAGAAAATAACAGCGGAGAAGGAGAAGTAGATATGGCAGGAAATTATACAGTAGTGGTTGATGGTAAGAAGTTTAGTGTTCAGGTAGCTGAAGGCAATGCAGATATTCAAGTGACAGAGGCATCCCAATCCCCTGCTGTCACTGAAGTAAAAGCAGAAGAGGTTCTGGGCGGAGCAGGAAGCGTAGAAGTGCACTCCCAAACACCGGGTAATGTCTGGAAAATTCTTCTCAATCCAGGCGATAGTGCCAAAGAGGGTGATACGATTATGATTCTCGAGGCGATGAAGATGGAGATCGAAATTACGGCGCCACAGGATGGTGTGATCAAGTCGATTGATGTTAATGTGAATGATGCAGTGAGTGATGGACAACTTCTAGCAACAATGGAGTAACAATGATGTTTAAAAAGATTTTTATTTCTCTGCTCTTTGCTCTGGTTGCGTTAAGCTCAACTACTTATGCGAGTGAACATGCAGCGCCTGTTGATGCAGCTGCTGCCCAAGAGAGCGCAAAAGAAAGTACCTATGCCCCCAAAAGTGTGGCAGAACTGGCAGTAAGTTTTTGGGAAACGACAGGGATTAGCGCCTTTTTTGACTTTAATGACGGGGAGATGACTTCTGAGCCGAAAGGCCCGGCCTATGAGCATCAGATGAACTGGTTTGAGTCCTCTCTGGGTCGTATGATCATGTTTATTATCGTGTTGATACTCTTCTATTTGGCTATTTCCAAAAACTTTGAGCCGCTTCTTTTGATCCCGATCGCATTTGGCGGACTACTGGCCAATATTCCATTGGCAGGTATGGGAGGCGAGCATGGTATGCTTGGTATTATCTATAATATGGGTATTGCCAACGAGTTTTTCCCTCTGCTGATCTTTATGGGGGTCGGTGCGATGACTGACTTCGGGCCATTGCTTGCAAACCCCAAAACAGCACTGCTCGGCGGTGCTGCGCAGTTTGGTATCTTTGGCGCATTGGTTGGAGCAGTTGCGATAGGATTTGGCCTGCAGGATGCCTCTGCGATCAGTATCATCGGTGGAGCTGACGGCCCGACTTCGATCTTTATCGCCAACAGGTTGGCACCGGATATGCTGGGGGCGATCGCCGTTGCCGCCTATTCGTATATGGCGTTGGTTCCGGTCATTCAACCTCCGATCATGAGAGCATTGACGACAAAAGAAGAGCGTCAAATTGTAATGAAGACAGGCAGAAAAGTTCATAGACTTGAGAAACTGTTTTTCCCTCTCGTCGTGTTGGGTCTTGCTATGCTGATTTTGCCAGAGTCAACACCTCTGATCGGTGCCTTTACTTTTGGTAACTTTGCCAAAGAGTCAGGTGTGGTTGATCGTCTCTCCAATGAGATGCAAAACTCTCTGATAAATATCGTTACAATTTTCCTGGGTCTGGGTGTCGGCTCCAAGTTGGCAGCAGACAAGTTTCTTGTATTGGAAACTTTGGGGATTATGATCATCGGACTATTGGCATTTTCAGCAGGTACAGCAGCTGGTGTGATTATGGCGAGGATTATGAATAAATACTCTAAGGAACCAATCAATCCGCTTATTGGTGCAGCCGGTGTTTCGGCGGTACCGATGTCTGCACGGGTGGTGAGTAAAGTTGGTTCAGAAGAGAAACCGGGTAATATTTTGTTGATGCATGCTATGGGTCCAAATGTGGCAGGTGTTATCGGTTCAGCAGTGGCGGCAGGTGTGCTGCTCTCAATATTTAAATAGAAAGAGGTAATTATGAGCAACAGACAACCAAAGGGACTTGAAAAACTGGGACTTGAAAATATCGGGAGAGTCTTTTATAATCTGAGTTATGACGAACTTCAGGCGCACGAAATGAATATGAATGAAGCAAAACTTTCTTCAAGCGGTACAGCTATGGTTGATACCGGAATCTTCACTGGCAGAAGCCCAAAAGATAAGTATTTTGTTGACCAGACACCATCCAGTCAAAATATTGCCTGGGGAAGTGTCAATCAGCCGATTAAAAAAGAGATCTATGAAGAACTCCTTGAGGTAACCCAAAAACAACTTTCAGGAAAAAATCTCTATGTGACAGATGCCTATGTAGGATCAAGTCCAGCAAGCCGCAGGAAAATTCGAGTTATCTCAGAAATTGCATGGCAGGCACACTTTGTTAAAAATATGTTCATTCGTCCTACAGAGGAAGAGTTGGAAGGTTTTGAGCCTGACTTCGTCATGTATAATGCCTGTAAAACGGTCAATAAAAATTATGAAAATCATGGTTTGCGCTCCAATGTTTATGCTGTCTTTAACGTAGAAGAGAATATTGCTGTTATTGGTGGCAGCTGGTATGGCGGCGAGATGAAGAAAGGCATCTTCTCGATGATGAACTATTGGCTTCCTCTAGAGGGAAAAATGGCCATGCACTGCTCTGCGAATGTAGGTAAAGAGGGTGATGTCTGTCTCTTCTTTGGACTATCAGGTACAGGGAAAACGACACTCTCTACCGATCACCATCGTGCGTTGATCGGTGATGATGAGCATGGATGGGATGAGCACGGAGTCTTTAACTTTGAGGGTGGATGCTACGCCAAAGTCATCGACCTTGATCCCAAGAGTGAACCTGAGATCTATGGTGCAATCCGCAAAAATGCTCTCTTGGAAAATGTTGTCCATGATGAGTATGGTTATGTGGACTATAGTGATAACTCTAAGACTGAAAATACCAGAGTTTCTTATCCTATCGAGCATATCGAAAACCATAAAGAAAACTTGATGGCAGGCCATCCCAACAATATTATCTTCCTGACAGCAGATGCTTTTGGTGTACTGCCTCCAGTCAGTAAGCTCAACAAAGAGCAGGCGATGTACTATTTCCTCAGTGGATATACAGCGAAAGTAGCCGGTACTGAGCTGGGGATCACTGAGCCGGTCGCAGCATTCTCAGCCTGCTTCGGTGAAGCATTCCTTCCTCTTCCTCCAACAGAATATGCCAAATTGCTCGGAACCAAGATCGATGAGCATGATGTTCATGTCTATTTGGTCAACACGGGATGGACAGGCGGTCCTTATGGTGTCGGTAAGCGTATGAGTATCAAGGATACCAGAGCGTGTATTGACGGTATCCTTAACGGTTCGATCAATGATGCTGAGTTTGATATGCTTGATGTCTTCAACCTTGCTATCCCAAAAACTCTGGACGGCGTGAATGACAATACAGTTCTTAATCCGCGCAATACCTGGGAAAGTAAAGAAGCCTATGATGAAACACTCTTGAAACTTGCAGCGATGTTCCAGGAGAACTTCCATAGATATGATGCAAGCGGAAGTGAATTTAACTTTTCTGATGCAGGACCAAAACTGTAAACCTTTTTGCAATAACCCTATCGGAGACTCTTTTCTCCGATAATTTATAATTTAACTAACACTTCATTTTATATTACTTTTTGTTTTTTTACACTATTCCAATAAATTATATCAAAAATCAACAATATTTTATTTTATTCTAGTAAACTATAAAGATAACTTATTAATAAACATATTTATAATAAGTATCACAACATACAAAAAAGGATTTAAATGAAAAAAGGTAAAATGATTGCCGCTCAAGCGATTACATTGTCATTAATGACTTCCACACTCTTACACGCAACCAATGGAGATACACTGATTGCAGTGGGTACAAAAGCCAGAGGTATGGGTGGTACGGGAATTGCTGTTAGCCATGGTGCAGAATCAACGCTTGTTAATCCTGCCCTGATCACTTCAGTAGAAAATCATGAGATTTCATTTGGCGGTACAATTTTTATGCCGGATATCAGTGCATCTATGGGACAGGCGCCTCTGTATGACAGTGATGCAAATATCAATGTCATTCCATCGGTCTCTATAGCAAATAGAATCAATGATAATTGGTATATTGGTATCGGGATGTGGGGTACAGCAGGTATGGGTGTTGACTATCGTAATGCCCATGTTGACTCCAGGGATTCAGGAAATATGCATATGGTCACCAATGTCCAGTTGATGCAGTTTGGTATACCGATTGCTTATAAAAATTCAGGTTTCAGTGTGGCCGTGACGCCACTTCTCCAGTACGGAGCGCTTGATATGAATTATAATGATTTTACAGGTAACAGTGTGGGTACCGGTGTATCTCAGGATTTGACTTTTGGGTACAGCCTTGGTGCAACTTATGATTTTGCTGATGTTGGTGCAGAAGGCTTGACACTTGGTGCAGTCTATAAATCAAAGATCAAGATGGATTATAGTGATCAGCTCTCTGTGGCGACAAAACCTTTTGCAGATTTCGGTATCTTCCCTGGCGTAATGGGTAATATTCTGGAGCAACCTGCGGAGTTTGGCGTAGGTATAGGCTATATTATGGGGCAACATAGTTTTGCATTTGATTATAAGAAAATTCAATGGTCGGATGCTATTGGATATAAGGATTTTGGCTGGGAAGATCAGGATGTCTATGCGGTTGGTTATGAGTATACGCAGGATAATTGGGCACTTCGAATTGGGTACAATCATGCTTCACATCCTATTGCCGAGATGCCAAGCGGCCCACAGGTTATCGCTCCGGGCAACTATGCACAAGCAGGCGGAAATGCACTCAACCTTATGAACCTCCTGGGTTTCCCTGCTACTGCTGAAGATCACTATACAGTTGGTGGTAGTTATGGAATTACTGAAACATTGGCTTTGGATTTGGCCTATGTCTATGCGCCTAAAACAACCACAACGATGAATACCATTGTCGGTGTCGATCCAACAACAGGAAATATGTTTACCGGGCCTTCCACTGTAGAGCATACAGAGTCAAGCTTTTCTCTCCAATTGACATATAAATTTTAACTCTCAAGCTTTCTCTTGCCGCTCCGGCAGGAGTCACGAGCCTTTCCCTACTCCTTCTTTTATTTCCGATATAATATCGAATTAACTTATATATCTCAACAAAAGAGTCACTCATGTCATTTTCCACCCTTGGTCTTTCAGAAGATATCGTCAAAGCACTCACAGAGAGAGGCTATGAAGAGCCTACTCCTATACAAACAGAGTTGATACCGGCGATGATATCTGGCAGGGATATCCTGGCAAGCGCACAGACAGGCACGGGAAAAACCGCGGGGTTTGTTCTCCCGATTTTACAGAAGCTGACGGAGAATCAAAGCAAAAAGGAGCATATCCTTAGAGTCTTGATCCTAGTGCCCACCAGAGAGCTGGCGAGACAGGTTTTAGAGCATACGGAAGCATACAGTCGTTACCTTCCCGTCAACAGTATGGCTGTTTACGGTGGAAGCCCTATCAGGAATCAGGCAAGACGCATTGCAGAAGGAATTGATATCCTTGTAGGCACACCCGGACGGGTACTGGAGCATTTGGCGCAAAAAAATATTAACCTGAAAAGTGTTGATTATTTTGTTTTGGATGAGGCGGATACGATCCTGGATATGGGATTTGTCAAAGAGGTATCGCAAATCATTCAGTCTCTCAAGGTCAAACGCCAAAATATTCTTGTTTCAGCGACACTCCCCGGCACACTCAAGATATTGAGTCAGGAACTCCTCCATCGTCCTCTGCAGATAGAGACAGTATCAATGGGAACTGCAACAGAGTTGGTCAGGCAGGTGTTGCATCCTGTCGAAAAAGAGAAAAAATTGGAACTGCTTTCCTATCTGATAGGTTCACGAAACTATTCGCAAGTGCTGGTCTTTGTCAGAAAAAAAGCAGAAGCAGACCAGGTAGCCGATGAACTTGCACTCTCAGGACTAAAAACAGCTGTTATTCATGGTGATAAAACTTCGGGTGCAAGAAACAGGGCACTGAGTGATTTTCGGGAAAAAAAAGTCCGTGTCCTGGTTGCTACAGATATTGCGGCGAGGGGGCTTGACATTAAAGAGTTGGATGTTGTCATCAATTATGATATTCCCCATGTTACGCAGGATTTTATCCATAGAATAGGGCGTACCGGCCGGGCAGGAAGAGAAGGACTTGCGATCACATTGAGTTCGCCAGATGAATCTGTCGCACTCAGGTCGGTAGAGCGTATGCTGGGTAAAGCCCTGGCTATCGAAGTAATACCAGGGTATACACCTCCTCCTCAGCCAGAGCGTAAAGGTGCCAGAAAAAGCAAAAATGAAAAGAAAGTAAAAACATCCGGAGCTTTTGGAAAGAAAAAAGCAGCCTCTACGACAAAAAAAAGAAAAACAACCAAAAGAGATGGATTTAAAGTTCTCTCATCCTCTATACAAAAGCAGCACAAAAAGAGTGGAAGAAGAGGCAGGAAGTAGTGTGATTATTTCTTTTTTCCATAGATGAGAGCAAGCTTTCAAGGGAAATTTGGTATTGTAATGAAATGATAATATTGTAGTGTTAAATTTGTATCAAGAAGGTCTCTCTCCATGTTGAAAAAAATCAGACGAAAACTGAATAAAATGTTTCGCGAATTTCTTGTTTATCATAGTAGTTCTCTAGAGTTTCGTGCCATGCTGATTACATTAATGATCGCGTCAGATAATGAAATCAATGAGTGTGAAGAGAAAACCCTGAGAGAGGCTGCAGACAAAACTTATAAAGATGATGAAGAGAGGGCAGAGCTGCTTGTCGATACAGTCAAAGAGTATTATGAAAAGATCAAGACTAACAATGGACTTAATTTTAACCATCTTATCATTTTGGTCCAGCGTGAAATCAGGGAAAACAAGCGATTTTCGGAGAAGATTGATATCAAAATACTTAAGTCGTTTTCCGTATGCTTAGGGAATGAGGATGACAGGATTTTCAACCAGCATATTATTGAATTTTTAGAGGAGTTAAAACAAGAGTATGGAGCTGTATAGATTTATAATTTTTGGACGCGTTCAGGGTGTTTTTTATCGCAAGTTTGTTTCCCAGGCAGCGATGAAAAAGCAGATAAGAGGTTATGTAAAAAATTTTCCAGACGGTACGGTCGAGGTTGCTGCGGAATTAATCGATGATGATTTGGAAGATTTTCTCGAACTTTTGAGAAAGGGCTCTCCTCTTTCTCATGTTGAGGATATCTCCTACGAACTGATCGACGATGCTGATTTGGTCTATGATGGTTTTGAGATACGATACTAGGAGTCTACGATGAGCAGTGGATGGGGATGTCAGTATTTGACAACACATGAAGAGGAAAAAGAGTGGTGCAGACTACTTAAACACAAATGTGATCCCGGATGCAAAGGCTGTGTACTTTTTGGAGCAGGATATTTTTCGCAGGAGAACACGCCCTCCAATCAGGCATTTGAAAAACGCCAGGCAAAGAAACGAAGTGATAATCCCCTGGAGGGAAGATAATATAACATTTGAGCTTTGATATGAGCTCAATATGCTATACTTTCATCCATAGTGCAAAAAGAAGGAGTGTGTGTGATTAACAAATGTTTATTCCCGGCCGCAGGTTATGGAACACGATTTTTACCGGCAACCAAGGCAATGGCGAAAGAGATGTTGCCTATCCTGACTAAGCCGCTGATCCAGTACGGTGTTGAAGAGGCACTGGAGGCAGGCTGTAATGTCATGGCAGTCATTACCGGTCGCGGAAAACGCGCGATCACGGATCATTTCGATATATCCTATGAACTTGAGCATCAGATCAAAGGTACCCCAAAAGAAGAGATGCTGACAGAGATCCGCAAGCTGATCAATCAATGCACCTTTACCTATACGCGTCAAAATGAGATGAAGGGATTGGGAGATGCGATTTATAAAGGCAGGGTTCTTGTCGGAGACCAGGAGCCTTTTGCTGTGATACTCGCAGATGATCTCTGTGTCAACCCTGATGGAGATGGTGTTTTGAAGCAAATGGTTGAACTTTACAATAAATACAAATGTTGTATCGTTGCGACGATGGAGGTACCGATCGAAGAGGTGCACAAGTATGGTGTCATAGAAGGAAATCAGATAGAGGAGGGTGTCTATATGGTTTCCAATATGATCGAAAAGCCTGATAGCGACAAGGCACCATCCAATCTCGCTGTGATAGGACGCTATATCCTGACACCCGATATTTTCAATGTGATTGAGCAGACAAAACCCGGGAAAAACGGAGAACTTCAGATTACAGATGCTCTTTGCGACCAGGCAAAAAAAGGAATGGTCATCGCGTATCAATTTAAAGGAAAGCGATTTGACTGCGGCAGTGTGGATGGTNNGAATCGGAAGGCTTTGCCTCCGCTGTTCGGGAGTGAACTCTCCGTTTCCTGAAGAGATATATTCTCTTAATTTAATGACATTGAGGGCAACCACAAGGGGTTGCCCTTCTGATACAGGAATTTATCCCTTTGCGATAACCTCTTCCGTCTGAATTGCGATCTCCAACTCTTCATTGGTGCGAATGACAAAAAGTTTAATTCTGCTGTCTTGGTCGTGAATCGCACGATTATCTGTTGACTTCGCCCGATTCTTAGTCTGATCGATTTTGAGTCCAATACTTTCATCCAATCCTTCGCATACCATCTCTCTGACTTTAGCTGCGTGTTCTCCGATGCCGCCGGTGAAGATGACGGCATCTGCACGGCCGAGTGCCACAGTGTATGCTCCGATATATTTTTTGATGCGATACGCATACATCTCCAGCGCAAGTTGACTCATTTTATCTTCGTGCTCCGAGCGTTCTACCACTTCACGCATATCATTAGTGTTGCAGATACCTTTGAGACCACTCTCTTTGTTGAGCATCGTATCGATTTCATCAATATCCAACTTTAAATTATGCGAGATAAAAGGGATGATCGCAGGGTCGATATCGCCGCATCGTGTCCCCATCATCAATCCCTCCAGGGGGGTGAGCCCCATAGAAGTATCGATACTTTTTCCTGCCTGAATCGCTGCTGCACTGGCACCATTTCCCAAGTGCAGTGTGATCAGGTTGAGTTTTTTGAGATCCTCTCCTATTATTCGGGCTGCCTCTTTGGCGACAAAGGCATGAGAAGTGCCATGGAAGCCATAACGACGAATACCTGACTCCTGATAAAGCGTGTAGGGTAGCGGATAGAGATAGGCTGATGGCGGCATACTTTGGTGAAATGCCGTATCAAACACGGCTACCTGGGGCAAGTTTGGATGGATTTCTTGCAGGACGATGATTCCCTCGAGATTGGCTGGATTGTGCAATGGAGCGAGAGGAATGAGGTCGCGTATGGTGTCGATTACTTCTTCGGTGATCAATGTGGGCTGATCGAAAGTCGAGCCGCCATGTACGATACGATGTCCCACAGCATCAACTTCATCGATGGAGGTGATGGCTCCGGAACGATTCAGCATTCTGATCAGAAGTTTGAGAGCGTGATGATGGTCCGGTATCATTTGTATCTCTGTGAAATGTTGATCACCGAAGCTGACTTCGCCTCGACTTTCATCATCACCGATGCGTTCCACCAAAGCCGAAGCGACACTCTTCTGATCGATAAAATATTGACATTTTATCGAGGAGCTTCCGGAGTTGAGGATAAGTATTTTCACTGAGAGACTCCGCTTTTATCGTTCTGCTGTGCCTGGATTGCTGTAATTGCGACTGTATTGACGATATCATCGACCAGACAGCCGCGACTGAGGTCATTGACAGGCAGTCGAAGCCCCTGAAGTACGGGACCGATGGCGAGTGCGCCTGTAGAGCGCTGTACTGCCTTGTAAGTGTTGTTTCCGGTATTGAGATCAGGGAAGACAAAGACCGTCGCTCTACCGGCAACTTTGCTTTCCGGAAGTTTCTTGGCAGCCACTTTTGCATCGATCGCAGCATCGTATTGGATGGGGCCTTCGATGAGGAGATCGGGGCGTAAAGATTGGGCGATTTGAGTTGCTTCGCGTACCTTTTCGACATCCGGCCCACTTCCGGAAGCGCCAGTCGAATAAGAGAGCAGCGCTACACGAGGTTCGATACCGAACTGCTTGGCGGTATCGGCTGATGAGATTGCAATATGGGCGAGTTCATCGGCATTTGGGTCGAGATTGACCGCACAGTCACCATAAACCAATACTTTGGTATCCAGAGACATAAAGAAAATACTTGAAACGATAGAGACATTGGGCTTGGTTTTGATGATTTGAAGTGCAGGGCGCACGGTATCAGCCGTCGTATGCGTCGCACCGGAGACCATACCGTCAGCCATACCGTCATAGATCATCATCGTTGCGAAGTAGTTAGGGTGTGTCAAGGCATCTTTAGCTGCTGTCAGTGTCAAACCTTTTGCTTTTCTCATCTCGTAGAACTTTTGAGAAAAAGATTCCATCAACACACTATCTTCCGGATCAATGATGGCGGCACCACTGACGTCGAGTCCCAGGATGGCACTTTGGTGTCCGATCTCTTCGGGTTTCCCGAGAAGGACAATATCGACAATATCTCTCCTGATAAGAATTTCGGTGGCTCGAAGAATACGTTCATCACCACTTTCGGGCAGGACGATCTTTTGGCGATTGGATCTGGCACGTTCAAAGAGTCTATAGGTGAACATCATTGGAGTTATAATTTCAGAGGAGCTATCCATAAAACGTTTTTCGATCGCCTGCTTGTCAACCGCTGAATCGAAAATTCCCTTTGCAAGCGTGATCTTCCTCTGGCTCTCGGGTGTTATGTTCGCGTCTACCCTGTTCAGTGCGATTGCAGTCTGATAGCTATCCGTTTCCACCGCAAGTATCGGCACAACGATATCGCTGAAATCTCTGAGAAGACTCATGATCGTTTCACTTGGCCTGATTCCTCCGCTGAGAATCATACCGGCAATATTGGGATGATTTTTTGCATAATACGAGAGCAGAGATGCGAGGATGATATCGATGCGGTCTCCCGGCACGATGATCAAGCTGCCGTCAGCTATACGTGTGAGATAATTTTCTGCGCTCATTGCAGCAATTTTTTTCCGCTGGATCAAGTGGTCGAGCTGCTCGGGTTTACCCAGGATCATCTCTGCATTGAGTGCGTTGAGAACTTCGCGGATGGTCGGGGTATCAAGCTCCTTGATCTCTGGGAGTACGAAAACCTCCTCCTCCTCTTTGGCAGCACGGTATCTGATCTCATAGAGTATCCTTTCATCGCAACGGTTGACAAAAGTTGCCAGATGGATACATCCCTCATCGCTGATCGCTTCGGAAGTAATCTGTATCTCATTGATGATCGTGTCAGCAGATTTATCTTTTGCATTGAGTACCGGTAAGAATGCAGTCTCTAAATTTTTGGCAATTTTCAAATTGATATCAAAGTCAAAGGCAGATGCAAAAACACTACGGGGATATCCCTCTATCAGGACGAAATCATGGGTATCATACAGTCGGTTAACTTTGCCCATGAGCTCTTCGCAGAGTTTATCTTCCCTGTCTTCAGCATATGCTTCCAGGTACTGATTGACTGTAAATCCGCAGCACTCTTCATAGTGCATATCGAGTTCAAAATGCTTCAGCATGAAATTGATATCACTTCCCCCCTCTTCGACATTGGGAATGATCGGACGAAAAAAGGCAACATTTTTATATCGTCCCTTCAACATTTCCATCAATCCCAAGGCAATGATCAGGCTGCCGGCACGAGGTTCCACCGAAGCGATATAGATACTTTTTGGTTGCATAATGAGCCTTTTGATAATGTGAATCGTATTTTAGCATATTCTATTGATGTTTGGATTCAAAATGTAAATAAGAATTTGGAAGAGATGATAAGGATGTCAAAATGACATTTTATTGGGGATCTTACCAAATTCCTGTTATAGTTACATCAAAAAGGATCAATGATGATCGTAGGAATTGAAGGCAGTATAGAACGGAAAGATCCGACCTTTATCCATCTCAATGTTCATGGGTTGATCTATGAGGTTTTTGTCTCTATCAATACCTCCAATACGATCAATGAAAAAAGTGTCAAGCTTTATACGACGCATATTATTCGTGAGGATGCACAGCTTCTTTTTGGATTTGCGCAAGTCAATGAAAAGAAGATGTTTGATACCCTGATCAAGATCAATGGCGTAGGCCCCAAAGTAGCTTTGGCGATCTGCTCGACATTTTCTCCGGAAACATTTGGAAAAGTGATCTCGAGTAAAGATGTAGTGATGCTCAAGCGTGTTCCAGGTATCGGCCCCAAGAGTGCCAGCCGCATTTTGGTAGAGTTGGCAGACTTTATTGTGGATGGAGAAGAGAGTGAAAGCAGTTCGGCGATGAGTGAAGCGATCATGGCGCTTGAGAGCCTTGGGTTTAAGAAAGATCATATCCAAAAAGCCCTCAACGGATGCAGCGGGGATACGAGTACGCTAGTCAAAGAGGGATTAAGAAAGTTGCAGAGACTATAAATCGCAGGTTTGGCACTGCCAAACGCCATAACAAAGTAACAAATAAAGAGAATTGTCAATTATAAATTAACTTAGAAGTGCCCTTAAATCTTAGCAATTTTAAATTGAT
>LGVE01007125.1_pt1 | contig 16579 bp, 7 predicted proteins | sample 469871 | NCBI WGS metagenome assembly LGVE01 (sample SAMN03893561, study PRJNA290197) | marine sediment metagenome | material: sediment; isolation source: combined push core samples #3730, #5133, and #5579 collected at Hydrate Ridge | place: Pacific Ocean: Hydrate Ridge | reverse complement strand
AAGACCGACATCATGACCATTACCACCGTAAAGGTCATTAAAGTTAACGATTTGCTTTTGTTTAGCCTTAACATTATCATAACCTCCCTTCACACAAGGATAGGAGTCTTCATTCTTCACACACGGATTCGTTGTCAAGAATGAAGTCCTGTCCCCTGTCTGTCCTTGGGCTCGGTCCAGATTTCCGAGCCCAGGAAACAGCTCCAACACATCTTCCTGTTTTGCCCCTTATTGGCCTACTTGATCTTAGGTGTCAGCTCGATCAGCTCCCAACCGCCGTCTGGATTCAGATTCATCGGATTGGCAGTGCCGAGANNTCATGGTTCGTATTCCATAATTCATGGGATTTCCCATACCATCAATACTCACAGGTACGGCAGATGATTCAGAGCTGTCGAACCGATAAAGGTCGGCACCGAATTCGTAACGACGCGGGAACACAGTACCATAAAGGTAACCACGATCCATTGTCCCAACATATAGGCCGTTCCATCCTTCTTTTTTCGGTGTTTTCATTGTCCAGCAATAGTTATTATACGGATTGTCAAAACCTTCTGATCCGTACAGTGGAATCTGTCCCATTGAATTCTGAACGAACGGCCAGCTACCAGTCGCTGGATTATAGGCCATATAGTATCCCCTAAGAAACAGTAACGAACCCCCGTAGAGAACTTGAATTTCCTGGTCGGGAGTACCGAGATTTCGAGCCCTGAAAATAGAGGCAGCTCTCGATGTTCCCCTAATGATTTGATTTAGTTCTTCCTCAGTCGGTGGGTCTTCCTCTGTGTAATATGTACTTATATGAATTTTTGCCGCCAATCCTGGAACATGCATGGTCCCCCAATATAGACAACCGTCAAAAGAGGCTAATGCTCCACCATAATAAGCGAGAGCGGTAACGTAATCCGGCTCATAATCTGATGCGGACCAGATCTTTACCCAACCATTACTATTCTCAGGACTGAGATCTTGTATCAGCGGGGACATCCAGATTCCTGCTACATTATTAGTACCGAGTGCGGGCCAAGTGGACGTATAGATTCTGCCTTGGTGCTCAGTCAACTCAGAGGCGATTCCGTCCATTCCATCTCCTACCACCTCGAAATCAAACAAAACGTCCGGATCGCTGCTGTACTCCCCGGTCCATCTCAATAGCGCACCGCTTCCCGGGCCGCCTTCAGCGCCACCAACACCAACATAGAGTGCATTCTCTGCAACTAACCAGTTCCTGATATTTGAATACTCTGTCATGGTTGTTGCTGCCAGAAATGCACCATCTTCTGCATCAAATGCAAACAGATTAATGCTAACGGAACCAGGCGGGGTCGGCCCGGCCAAAAAGGCAACGCCGTTATGAGATCCCGCAGATCGAATGCCTAACGTTTCAGCGATAAGGGATTGGGAGGATTCGGGTATTGAATCATTCAGCCTGACAAGACCTTGGGTCTGATTATACATATATATTGAAGGTGGTCGCGTATCTCCCAATGGAAAACCGGGGCCTTCACAAAACTCACAAACATAATCTTCATTCAAGACAGGCTCGGTCCTCCCAAAATAACCCTGCATCACAAGACAATGAACGTTCGCCGCGGTACCAAAGAATAGATTATCACCGTATTTGGTTAAACCCCAAACATACGCTTCATTTGTTTTTAGTTGTCCAGGTTCCTCACAAGAACCTGACAGCGGATATTGATTATCGCTACTACCCACAGCATAGAAACATTCATCAGGTGAGGCCTTCGCCATGACCTCCCATAATTCAGCAGGTGGCTTCCCAGCGATGGCAACAGCCGAAAAAAGGGCTATCGAAATAACTATCAACACGGAAATTGTACATTTCATCATATCCTCCTCCTTCTTCCTTAAAAAGTTGCGAGCCAAATACGACCCTGCACCACTACACCACTTAAACGGTTCACCTCCTTTCGCAGCCAGCATTGATTTTTGAGTCAGGCTTTGCGGTGAACAAGAATTTTCTCGCGCATGCCCCTGTGACGAAGACCGTCTCCTGCTCAGCCTACTCTCTCTTCTTCGCCATACCCGTAACGCCGAATCACCTCGCCCCAGCGCCGGGTGATCATCTCTCGCAACTCGGGCCTCAGTACATAACGGTTTGGCTTGTAATTCGCTGTTTGCTGCAGGTATTGGTTCACCCTCGGAACAACCTGTGTAAATTCCCCTATGCCCAGATTGTCGTAAATAGCACGCAATTGGCCCACCGGATCCTGTACCAAGTCTTCATACCGCACTTCACAGAAACACGAGGGGTCGAGGAGAGGACGCGCCTCTTCCAGCTTTTCGTACATGCGAGTAAAATTTTCAAAAACATATTCCTCGAGACCCTCGAATCTCGGGCGTTGCAGCCCATAAGCATTGTATAATGATTTCCACAGGTTCATGGTTGAAAGAAACACCACATAAGGATTGCGGACGATATGCACAAATTGTGCATTCGGAAATAGATTCAGCAGGACCTTTATACGGTATGTGTGTGTGGGAGACTTGAGCACAATGCGCTTCGGGTTTTGAATCGTGACCTCCTTGAGGAAACGTATAAAATACTTCTTCCAACGACTCAACGCCTCCCTGGACAAATCTTCCAGGTCAAAATACTCCGGGTATTGAGGGGGGCAATTAGGGAAGGCAATTGTCAAGTAGGGAGATGGTTGGCCGAGATTACAGAGTGCGAATTCGTCCTCCTGGGGGCGGTCCCAACCCATGACCATGTTGTCCATGGGACGTTGGGCGGGCAACAGGAAGCAGAGAAAACGAGAGGCCAGCTTTTCGGTCAGGAGAAAGTGGTTCGGGTCAATACACTCATAAGTCGTCGGGTAGGTATGGCGTTTGTCCAGGGCCATGAGTTCATGCACCAAGGTTGTCCCTGTACGCCAATGCCCGATAATGAACAGGGGCGCATGTTTGATTTCTGTCTCTTTCACGCGCTTTCCCAAAATCAGCTCCTGCTCATAGCGAAGCAAGGTGTGACAGAAGGTGGCAATACTGACAAAGAACAACGTGTCGAGGGAACGTAACTCTAAGACAAAACGATTTCGTGCCAGTAGCGTCATCCAACCGAAGAAATCCCCCCCAAACCATATCTTCGCTTTCATGACAGTTTCCCCCTTTTCCAGAAGGAGCAATCTGAGTAAGGCGTACTGAATGTACGCCCTCGAATATTTCAACTGATAACGCAGTGAAATAAATTAGGTGGCAATCTATACGAGACCACGACCGCCCCCGCTGAGTTCTTAACCTGTCCTGGAAAGCTCTTTAATCCGCCTCCCACGGCTCTATGCCACAGATACGTGACAATCATTACTCATACCGAATCTGCTGCACATGCATCCGAAGTTTCCATGGAGCCAACGGCCTCCGCCGTGCAGGCAATCATGAAGTCCTCTTCGTGTTTGGTGTTCACTGACACGCTCCGAGCACTGCGATGGTGAAAAATAGTTATGGCGCCGGCAGAAGTTATATCAGTTGCTTCGAAGGCTTGCGGCGCCGCATCAACACCTGTTCCCATCAGCTTTCCCACAGCTTCTTTGGCACACCAAAACCGAGTTGTCCAGGCATTGTTTTCGCTTCCGACAAAGCGCGCAAGCAGCTCGCGCTCTCTGCGGGTTGTAATGGTTTCCAGAGAGCGGGCATCTCTCTCTGCAATCAGTTCAATATCGACGCCGACGGCGCCGCTGTGGGCGAGAGCGACCGCTCGATCCCCCGAATGGGCGATGCTGAGCCTCGGGACTGCCTGGCCTCTTGGAATGTTCTTGACAACCGGCTGCCCCTTTTCGTCGTTTTCAATAATAAAAGCAGCGGGGTGCAGCATCTCCGTGTCTGTATCACCGGCCAGCCATCGCCGTACGGCGTCCTTGGCGGCAATGCGGCCCATCAGCCATTGCAGTTGCCGCTGCGGCACATTCTCGAGCCTCCAGAAGTCTGACATCTCGTCCATGTGCAGATAAAAACCCGCTATGTTATGCAGCATGGTGCTCGAATCCGAGTCCCGCAGATCAACTCTTGCAATGCGTTGCGCAACCGCGCCTTCAGGAAGGCCGGGAAGGGCCAAATCATGACTCACGCAATGCCTGGTAGGCTGACAGCGAAAACTATAGACCTTCTTGGACCAATGGAACAGCCAGTCCCCCCAGCCCTGGATGCGTGTCCACACATGCCCGGCGCCGTCCTGTATCTCGGCATTCGCGTAAAGGAATCTGGAACTATACCGGGTGATCTCGATATGCACGGGCAGCAGGGTGCCTGCCTCAGGCGTTGGACAGTAGAGTTCCAGCCTGCGGATGCCGGTGGGAAACAGGTACACACCTTTATCGATGGCCCACAGACCAATAAGCTGGCCTACGCCGTCCAGGACAACAGGGTCCGTCAGTAGCTCCGGCCGCCGATTGGAAGCAAACATGCCGGCCTTAGGCAGCACTGTGAGTTCACCGACGACAGCCCGCTCGTCCAATAGTGTATCTCCGGAAATACACCGGAATATTGGTCCATGAAAGAGTTGCCTCTCCTCGACATAGATCTGCTTCGGGCTTTTGGGGTAAGGAAAAGGGTTTTGCAGTGGGGAAAAGTTCAGATCCAGGTTTATCAGGTAGCGCTTACCGAACAACACCATCCCCTGAATGGCCGGCGTGTCCTCTTGCTCAATGAAGACACCAACCACAATCCGATATATACCCGTAGCCTCATCGCAGTGCAGCAGGTTAGCCGAGATGCGGAGCGTAAGGGTATTGGTATGCACCAATTCAATCCACCGCATGGCCTTAATATCTTCAAAGCCGAGTAGACCGCACCCCGGTGCCAGGTATGCCGCCACTTCTGACATTAACTCCATGCTGACCGTCATGGGCATGACCGGGGATCGGGCGGATACGGGTTTGATAGCCTCGGCGTAAATGAAGAGGTGGTGCGCCAGAAACAGGTCTTCACTCAGGTCCAGTATCCGCTCGATAACAATCTCCCTGCCTTCTATGTAATGCATGCACTTGCCAATAAATGGCATGCGAGGCTCGTCCCAGGATAGCGGACTATCCTGAAATGACTCCAGGCATTCCCCATTCCCGGCCACCTCGGCTTCAGTTACATCGATATTCAAGGGCTTGACGGAGCGATGTTTGAACAGGTGCAGGAGATTGAGGGTCACGCCATTCGTCATCAGCCCAGCGCACAGGTGATTGAGCCGGGGTATGGCCTGACGGCGGTTCACGTCCAGCGACACTGCGGTCACATCATCCACACCGATGCTGGTGCTGGCCTTGGGAGTGTACATGGTCGCGCCTCCGCCGACCTGTACAAAGATCCTGGCGCCGTCCCGGTACATCTTACGGGTCGTCTGCCAGAGCAAGACTGGGTGGTCCAGATTGGCGGCCATGATGTCCGGCACCGCATCGAGACCGTCCGGGTACACGTCACACATTGTACCGGAATAGACCGGGATCCGAAACGGGTGGATAGGGAGGCTTCTCAGGAATGCTTCTATGGCCGACCGCAGCAAGGTGAAGCGGGGCGTGTGGATGGCAGGGTGGGGCAGGAACCGGGTCCACCAGGTCTCGGACTTGCGCACCTCATCTATGAGACCTTTCAACTGGCTCCTCTCGCCGCCAAGGATCTGAAGCTGGGGTGTTACGTGCAAAGCGATGGTCACGTCGGCAAAACCCTTCAGCAATGGTGATAGACGTTCCTCGCTTGCGGCCACGAGCGCCAACCGACCGTTGTCCTTGATGAACTCTTCCGGATCATACTCGGCCCGCCAATGTATCGGCAACACTCCGGGATAATCCAGGGTTCCGGCGGCGCAGAGTGCCGACAGTTCACCGAGGCTATGGCCGAATATCATGTCCGCAGACACACCTAGTTTTTCCAGCAGGCTCCAGCTCCCCCAGTTGGCGATGAATATGCCAAGTGAGGAGAGATTGCGCTCCTCAGGAATCTGCATCCTTTCGGCGTCATCCAGACGCGGTGAAGCCAGCCGTTGACGCAGACGATTCCGTTTCCTTTCCGAAAACGCTGCCGGCGGAAAGAAGAGTTGATTCGTAGGGGTGGGGTCTTCCGGGCGCCCGTCGCGTACGTCTGCCAAATCAAACGCCGCCCTCACCTCCGGAAAGCGCAGACACAGGTCGAGCATGAGATCGGCGTGAGAGGATAGCAAGTCGGGAAAGCCATACCCCGGGAACACAACGGCAATTTTGCCAGGCCGATGGTCGCCATTGCTGCTGAAGTAGACCGCCTCGATATCCGTAAAAGAGGGAGACGGCGCCTGCAAACGGATGCGGCAGAGCACCAATTGCCGCCGCAATTCGTCCGGATTGCTGCATACGATGGCTATGCGGTACATTGCCCGGGGGTCAAACCGAAGGCATTGGGTATAAGCAAGGTCGGCCAGGCTTGCGGAACGGTCATACCGGAGGAACGCTATAAGTCGATCGGCATGCGCGGCCAGTTCAGACGGGGTCTCAGCGGACAGCGCCACCAGCTCGCTGTCCCATGCCAGCTCGGTCTTGATGTGCCGGGGAAGAACCCGGCTGCTTCCCCTATCATCCGTGATCTCTTCCAGGATGACGTGAGTTGCGCCGCCCGCCGTATCTATAGCAATGACTGCCGCCCGCCGCGGCGGGAGCGATACGTCGTGAATCCAGGGCCGGGGTTCGATATTAAGATAAAAGGGGAGTTCGTAGAGCCCCGCTGAGAGGGTCTGCCCATGCAGAGTGGGCGGAATCAGCTTGTTGGTCAGGCACAGCGCCGCCTTGATCAGGGAGGCGAGTCCAAGCGCAGCTCCCGGCTGATCCATCCCGGGACTGATCGCCCCCATAGGACGAAGCGCCCTGCGCTTACTGCGAGGCCCGAACAATTTCCTGATGATGTCTAGCTCCTTGCTGTTGTCTGCCAGCAAGCCTTTGCCATCCTGGATCTCCAGCAGATCGATGTCCTCCGGTGTGACGGCTGCATCCGTGCAAGCCTGATGGAGTTCGCCCTCCGGGGTGGTGGCGATGCCCTTGATAAAGGCATAGGCGCTGTCGCCCTCGGTCTCGGCATCTGTCCGGCGCTTCAGGACNNCTTCAGGACCACGGCCGCCATACCCTCAACCGAAGTACCGGCGCAGCCATCCGGCGGTCGCACGCAGCCGATACCGGCTCGCATGAAATCTTCCCCGCCGCCATCGCCGTCCGGCAAGTGAATGGCGGCAAAGACCAGTGCATCACATAGGCCTTCGCGCAGGGCCTGCACCCCCCATTCCAGCGCCTGCAAGGAACAGTCTGCTGTATCGTCGGAATCACACGCTCCACCTCCCAGACCCAGTTCCCTCGCCAAATACCCCGCCAGTTCATAACCGGCGCTCTGCTGCCAAGTCCCGCAAGGCCGGCCGCTCTGGCCCACGATCAGTTGCGTCCGGCTGAGAAGCTTGTCGCCGGGCGCGATCCCGGCGTCCCGGAGGGCTTGCCGGATCGTGTTCCGCAGCAAGTGTTGCGCGTCCTTTGCCTTCTGCGTAAGCCAAATGCAGCCGACACCGGCCATATCAGACGCATGAGCGGAAAGGGCCGCCGGGGCACTAATGCCGTTGACCAGGTTGCGCCAGAATTGGTCCAGGTCCTCTGCTCCGGGAAAGACGCAGCCCATTCCCACCACGGCGATGTCCCTATGACTCATGTTTATCATAATTGAGATCCACCCAACCCCTGTTCAGAAATCCGTTTAATGCTGGAGGCGATCACAACCTCCGGCGCATTGACCTTCCCTCTTCGCACTTCCTCGACACCTAAGCGGACTCCGACATGGGGGGGCACAAGGTGGATCCTTTTCTGTGCATAAAGTCTCCGAAGCCCATCGCTCACCATTCCGGAATCCCACGGGCCCCAGTTGATGGAAACAACCCGGACGTGAGGCCATTCGTGACTGAGCCTGTCGGCCAGCTTGTTCATCACCTCGTTGGCGGCGCTGTAGTCGGACTGGCCGACGTTGCCGAAACGGGCGGCCACCGACGAGAAGAAGACCATGAATTTCAGCATGTCCGGGCGCACTTTGCTCGCCAGCACCTTGGCAGGAATCACCTTGGTGGTAAAGACCGTGTCGAAGGATTCCGGAGACTTGTCCCGGATTAACTTGTCGTCTATGACACCGGCGCCGTGAAGCACGCCGTCAATGCGTCCCCATCTGGTGTAGACCTCATCGATCAGCTCGCCGAAGGCTTCACTCTCCCTCACATCCAGCGCATGGTATTCAACCCGTGCTCCGGCAGCCTCCATGGCCGTCAGATTTGCCCGGATCCGGCGGTCCTTTAGCACACGTTTCACAACCCGTTCGACATCCACCGGCGTGACCTGGGGGTTCGTGGCCCGAAGATTCCGTATGAGCATGCGCCGCAACCGGTGCGGATCCCGCAAGTTCCGGGTCGCTTCCGGTTCGGCTTCGGGGAAGGAACTTCGTCCTGCCAGTATGATCCGCGGCCGGCATCTTTCTGCCAGGGCCTTTGTGATCTCCGCGGTTATGCCGTAGGCGCCTCCGGTTACCAGTAGAACCGAGTCCGAATCCAGTTCCGGCTTGGAAGGATCCGAGGTGACACCGACATCCTCTGTAAGATCGAGCCTCCAGCGTCCCTTTCGGGTGAGACCCACCTCCAGAAGCGGGTCGTCACTGCGCAGCTCCTCCCAGACCTGGGCGATCAGCATATCCGGGTCCATCTCCGTGTCAATATCGATGCACTTCACCCGCAGACCGGGCCATTCCCGCGCAGCAGACTTGGCCACGCCCAGGGTGCCCGCCGTCCCGACAGGAAAGGCCCGCACATTGCGCAGGCCAAAGTGCCCGTCAAGGGCGGTGAAGTTGATCAACCAGCCACCGCCGTTCCGGATACTCTCCTTTAAGTCCTTTTCGAACACCTTTAACACCATATATAGCTGTCTGGCGTCATCCATGTGATTGTCCTGAGAATCCGCGGTGACTTCTGCCAGGCCCGTCAGGTTCAACACAGCCCCGACCGTTTCTCCTGAGCCTGTGAGCAGGCCCCGCAGGGCCTTTAAGGAATCTATTGAGGAAAAATCCGCCTCAAAGCGGTTGTTGCCCAGGGCACGGGCCTGCTTGCCGGGGACGATCTGCCGCACCCGGTATTCCCTGCCGGTCATGGCGGCATGCAGGCCGGCGGTAAGGGCCGGGGCAGCTCCGAGCAGCAGGATAAGTTGGTCTGCCGGGAAATCCTTTTCCCCGGCTGACTCGTGCAGCGGCGCGGCCACCGGCTTCACCACATACCGACGGACAGGGTCGGTCGCAGCTCCGGTTTCGCCGGACCCCGCCGTCTCAGCCTTGGCCGGCGACGGCGGGGTTACGCTTTTTTTGACGAGGCGCCCCCTCCTTTCAGAGCGCGGGCGCGGTTGGTGTCGTACCATTCAACGATATGTCTCATTGTCTTGAGGCCCGCCAATTCCTCCAGAACGGTCTCCTCCTCTCGTCCCTCCAGAAGATCATGGCGCTCATTGAGTGTGGTATAGATCTCGATCCGCTTAATGGAGTCTATCCCAAGGTCAGCCTCCATATGGGCATCCAGGTCGAGCATCTCCTCCGGATAGCCGGTGCGCTCGCTCACGGCACGCACCAAATCGGCCTGGAATTCCTCGGCGGTGGCCGGGCCTTTGTTGACACCGGCGCCGGGAAGCGATTGTGGCGATACAGAGCCCCCAGGTTTAACCATGGTTGGCACGACCGGGGACGGGGCCCCTGCCGTAGCGTTGGACACTCCGGCGCTGGGTGCAACTGCCAATTTGGGCAGCACCGGAACCGGAGGCGCCGCTTGCGCCTGGAGGGATGCCGCTGCAGGCTCGGGCTGCTCAGAAGTCTCTTTCACCGATGGTGTCGAGAAATCCTGCGCCTCACCACCTGGTTTCGCCGCTATAAATCGCTCCTGAATCTCCAGAAAGCGTTGCACCAGCCCCTGTTGCCCTTGTTGCAGATCGATAAGGCGGGAGATGCCGGCCTGAATCTGGGAAAGGAGAGAATCGGACACCATTTCAACTGTGGCCGTTTGTGAATGCATTGCATTTTGGCGTGAGTCATCCTTTGTCATTGTCTTTCTGCTCCTGCTGTCGGGGACTCGGGTTTGTGGTTCGGTGGGCCGAGGTACGGCTACCCGCCCCTGTGTGGTCATGATTGCCGATTCCGACATCACTGGTATATCCACGCGTGCTGCCGACGGCTCAGGCCCGGCCGGTTCGGCCTTGGCCAGCTTGTTCCACGGGACTGCTTTCCCGCCATTAAGGCGCCAGACAACAGGGCCTGGATTCGCCCTGACACGAGACTGGTCGAACACCGCGTCGAGCTCCATATCTGCCAGTCGGCGATCCCTGAACCAGCAGTCGAGATCCACCGGCAGGCCGAGTGTGAGCGCTTGCGCCAGCACATGTCCCACCTGGACCCAGCCTGGTCGTGCCGGATTGTCGATGTGCAAGGTCGTATGCGGGCATTGGACAAGTATGCTATCCGCCAGCCCTCCGAGAACCCGGCCCGGGCCCGCCTCGATAAAGACCCGGGCGCCATCCTGGTAAAGCTTGCGGATCTGATCCAAGAACCGGACCGGTTCGGAAATATGGCGGCTTAGCAGGTCGCGCATGGCATCCGGGCTGTCGGGATACAGGTCACCAAGGGTGTTGCTATAGACTTTGCATCTTGGTTTCCGGAATTCCACCTTTTCCAGTTCCGGCCTCAAGGCCTCGCCCGCAGCCCCCATAACAGGGGTGTGGAATGCAGCGGTCACCGGGATTTTCTTGGCCCTCACTCCTTCTTTGCCCAGGGCGACAATCGCTTGCTGAACCGCGCTGACTGAACCGGCGACAACGGTCTGGTCCGGTGCATTCATGTTGGCCGGCGTAACCGACAGGGCCAGACGCTTTATCATGGCTCGGACCTTTTCCTCGTCAGCCTTCACCGCGGCCATGGCGCCGGGAGTTGTCTTTGAAGCTTCAGAAACGATCCGACCCCGTATTTCAGACAGACGGATCAGGTCATCCTGGGATATTGCCCCTCCCGCGCACAACGCGACGTACTCACCATAGCTGTGCCCTGCCACAAAGTCAGGCCGGAGTCCAAAATTTCCAAGCAGCTTGAAAGAGGCAAGGTCCACGACCCCCAGGGCCGGTTGCGCCACCCGCGTAGCATTCAGTTCGGTCTGTTGGCGGTCGCGCTCCTCGTCCGAAAACCCCGGCAACGGGTATATGTAGCGGGACAAAGGGCGTGGCAGGCGGTCCCTCAGCAACACGTCGGCCTGTTCGAAGAGGTCGTGGAGGGCAGGGACGGAGACCACCAACTCTTGGAGCATACGCACCTTTTGCGAGCCTTGTCCCGGAAATAGGAAGCATGCGCTTCCCGCCGCGCTATCACCTTCACCGTAATAGATGCCTTGAGGGTTCTTGACAGTCCTTTTATTCCCGAGTTCCCGCAGGGCCGTATCGAGCTTCACCTTCAGGTCCGGCACTGAAGCGGCAACAATTGCCAGCCGACACGCCTCTTTTTTGCCGCTCGACCGCCGTCTGCTTTCCGCCAGATGAAGTGAGTAGGCAAGCTGTGCAAGATCAATGCAGTCCGGATATTCCAGGCCATCCGCAAGCAGCTTTACGCCCTGCTCCACCTCCTCCGTGTTGCTCCGGCTCAAAACAAAAATTTCAGCCCCCCTGGGCATGAAGTCCAATGTATCGCAGGAACGGTAATCCCCCAAATATTCTTCCAACACCGCATGAAAATTGGCGCCCCCGAAACCAAAGGCGCTGACGCCGCACCGGCGCGGTCGCCCCGTTTGGGTATTGAACCACGGCCTCGTCTCGGTGTTGATGTAAAAGGGCGTGCGAGTAAAATCCACATGGGAATTGGGGGCTTCCACGCCAAGAGTGGCCGGAAGGATCCGATGTCTCAGAGCCAGCACGCTCTTGATCACGCTGGCCAGACCGGCGGCAATCTTGGTATGCCCGATCATGGATTTGACCGAGCCGACAGCGCAATACTGCCGGAGGGGACGAGCGTTTCCGAAAGCCAGGTTCAGCGACTCGATCTCCGCCTTATCTCCCACAGGCGTACCCGTGCCGTGAGCCTCCACCAGTTCCACTGTGCTCGGTTCAACCCCTGCATCCCTGTAAGCCCGCTGTACGGCAATGACTTGTCCTTTGGGATCGGGTGCGGTGAGGCTCCGGTTACGTCCGTCGCTGGAACTTCCAATCCCCTTAATGACCCCGTAAATCCGGTCACCGTCCCTCTCGGCATCACTAAGGCGTTTCAGCACCACAGCAGCTGCGCCTTCGGCGATGACAATCCCGTCGGACTTGTCATCAAGCGGACAGGAGCGCCCCGTTGGCGACAGGGCTTGGACTTTTGAAAAGGCAATATAGGAGACCGGGTTGTTGGTACAATCGGATGCCCCCACCAGAGCGACGTCGGCATGGCCCGAGCGCAAATGGTGGATGCCTACGTGCAAGGCTGCCAGCGAACTGGCGCACGCCGCATCGACCGTCAGGTTTGTGCCGCGGAGGTTCAGCCGGTTGGCCACCCGGCCTGCAGCCACGTTGCCAAGAATACCGGGAAACGTGTCCTCGTTCCATTTCGGAAGCTCTTTCTGAAGCGATCTTATGATGTGCTGCCGGTTCTCCTCCGAAATACCCTTAACACCGGGCAGATAATGCATCAGCATGGTACGGAACATATAGCTGATAGCCAAATCGTGCGTGCCTCCGGCTCCGAAGATAACCGCCGTGCGTTCTCGGGGGAAAGGAAGCCGATCAAAACCGGCGTCTTCCAATGCCTGACGGGCCACTTCCAAGGCCAGCAGCTGCATCGGTTCGATAGAACTCAGGCTGGCGGGCGGAATGCCGTATCTGAGGGGGTCAAACTGGATGTCGTCAATAAAACCGCCCCATTTGGAATACGACTTGTCCGGGGCCATGCGGTTCGGATCGAAGAAGTCCGCCGGCCGCCAGCGATCGTCGCTCACCTCGCGGATGGCATCCACGCATTTTACCGTATTCTCCCAGAAAGTGCGGACATCCTTTGCTCCGGGGAAAATACATGCCATGCCGACTACCGCAATATCTTCGTGATCTTTACTCCGGTCGGTCTGTTCCGATAACGGCAGCGGGGCGCCGGCGAGGAGTGACGCGCTCCCGGTCGATACCGCGGCATGCAGGTCAGCAATTGACAGGGTGGCATTCCGTAACGCAGCCAGCTCGCCTATCATGTAAATGCCCTTGCGACGTTGCGTCTCTGTGTCTGCCTCGGCATATTTGTCGCTGCCGTTGCCGGCTTTGAACCTGGGATTGTGCGTGATACCCTTGGAGGCAATGCGGAGCCGGCCGATGTTGAGCCCCTCCAGGGCTTCGAAGAGCTCTTTATCGCTCTTTCCCGTCAGCGCCAATTGCTGCCTTTTCCTGTTAAAGTCATCACAAAACGGCGTCTTAGCACAGCGTACAGCATGACCGGCTCCCGATTGCAGCAGCACTGTCTCGCCGCACTTCAAGGCCTGATTCTGATATTCTTGCAAAATAGCGCCTGTACGAACCGCATCTTCCGTAAACAGATAGGCGCTGCCCATAAGAACGCCCACCTTCGTGCCCTGCGCCGCCAGGGGCGAGCCCACGGTGGCAACCATTGCCGCCGACAAAGCATCATGGATCCCGCCTGCGAACAGGACCTGCATCTCTTTCAGGTTCTCAATACCGGCCTCCAACAAGGTGTCCACCGCCATGGACCAGATGAGGAAACTGGTATGGGGACCAACATGACCGCCGGCCTCCCTCCCTTCCAGAATGAACTTTCGGGCGCCCTCCTTAATGAATCCCTTCAGCAAACCAGGGGATGGCACATGCAGATAAGTCGATATCCCGTGGGCTTCCAGATCTCTCGCCTGGCTCGGCCGCCCCCCGGCTATGATAGCAAATGCCGGTTGAATCTCCTTGATGGCCTGGAATTGTTCTTGACGCAAGGACAGCGGTATGAAGCCCAGAAGTCCCACGCCCCAGGGCAGGCCCGCCAACTGGGCCTTGGCATCCGTCAAGAGCCTACGGATCTCCGGTCCCCGCATGACCGAAAGGGCCAGAAACGGCAGCCCGCCTCCCTGCCCGACTGCCATGGCGAACGGCAGGACGTCGCTGACCCGGGCCATGGGACCCTGAACGATGGGGTATTCGGTCCCATGGAGAATCGCCAAGCCGGACTTCGGGGTCAGAGGCCGTATTGTTTTGGCCGATTGCAAATTGCAACTGATGCTCTGCCGAAATCCGGTTATAATGCGTCCGACAGAGCCATAACGTTTCCCCAGGGCAGCGGCAAAGGCGATGTCCTGGCCCATGGGGATCAAACGGTCATCCTCATCTGCTTCGGTCAGCAGCCGGACCAGCACGGAGTGCCAATCATCGCCTGCAAGCGCCAACGTTTTCATTTCATGCAGCTTGCTGCGTCCGGCACGGCTGTATACCCGGAACATCTTATCGTCTTGTCCCACCAGCACCGTCTCGCTGCCGTCGAGGCGGCTCCAGATCCTCTGTTCTTCAGAAGAAAAGGGACCCTCCTCGGCCAGCCAGAGCTGCTCGCACAGCACCATGCCGGCGGAGCCTGCCAGGCACGTCGCTGCCGCAGTATGCGGGCTTATTCCACCTTGAATCCAATAGGGAATGTCCAGCTTTTCGCGCAGCTCCTGCAGCAACATAAAGGAGGTTAGGCGAGCCACTCGCCCGCCCGCTTCATGTCCTTTCACAATCACGCCGTCGTAGCCGGCCGTCTGCGCGGCCCGGGCGGATTCTAAGTCATAGACTTCCAAGAAGACTTGACTCGCCACGCGCTTGGCTTCTTCCCTCGCCTGGCCCAGTTCAATCGCTGGAACACCTCCCAGCACAAGCACCTCCACCCTATACTGTACGTATTGGGCGAGCCTGGCCGGAGCCCTTGACGCTGTCCCGATCGTGTCCCAGCGGATACCCCAGCGCCCGTTTTCGCCAACAAGGGAGGCCAGCTTGTCCAGCGCAGACGCCATGGCATCAAGGGTGTTCTGCAACCCGAGATCCAGGATCCCCAGCTCGCCGGCACGGCACGCCGCAACAGCTATTTGCGGATCACACGGATGCGTCGGAGTGATTGCGATTATTCTTTCCATTGAATAAACTTCTTTCTTTCGCAGCCTATGCGGTTTTTGGCTAACACCGGCCCAAGTCGTTCCGGTGTTATCTCCAGTCTGTTACGGCTTTCACAGTCCAGGATTTTATAACTACTGCGAATGCATCACATCCTACCGCTTCCTTCGGGCTTGACTTGCCTCTTGTGCGGCTTCCTCGGCAGACCGGTTTTGCCCGCTTTGCCCGGGCAAAAAAAACCGGAGGAAACAACAATTGTTGTTTCCTCCAGGAAAAACGATTACGCTCGACCAACTTTACGTCGGATCGAGACAACTCGCCTCACACACTTAATAACATTCGGTAGTAATCTCTCCAAGAGTGGCAGTTACATCACCGTTGGCGTTAACAGTGATATGCAGGTGGACTGATAGCCTTAGATTGTCTGCTGAGCCCTGGCTGACGAACTGCATATGCAGCACTGCATTAAGCACCAACGGGTTACCGTCGTACATATCGGTGTTAATCGAAAGATTGGCGGCACCTACAACCTGATAGCTGTCATGGGTTATGTCGCCTTCTCCGCTAACTCCCTGGTTGTTGATATGAATGTTTAAATGGCCATTACCACTAGGGGTTATGCCTCCTCCGACCAGTAGATGTAAATCACCGCTAAAGGCGACATCCTCTTGTGTACACTCATTATAGAAGGTATCATCTATCGGTATACTGGTATTGATGTAAATTTTCGCCTGGGCCGGCGTCAAGATGAACAAACCCAGGGCCACTGTGAGTACAAAGAATATTGTTGTTCTTTTCAAGTTGGTCATTGTGATCCTCCTTTTGTAAAGAAATAAAATACCATTTCTGCTTCATGTTTCTACAAACGATAGTTCACGCCGCACATTGTGCTTCCTAAACATTCATTTCAACCACCCCCTCTCTCATTGCCGAAAGTTAGAGAAATTAATGAGTCTTACCTGGCCGACCATCTTATCTCATCGATGTAAACGTCATCCCTGTTATCACTGGCATCACACATGAATCTGATTTTCATATCTGCCGGAAAAGCATAGTTCACTTCATCAATGTATAAGGTTTTATTGTAAAACTCTCCATTGTTAAAATCAGCGCCACAGACATAGGTTGCTACCGTATGCCAGGTTGAGCCGTCATAATACTGTACCCAGAAATCCTCACCAGATTCAATTTTAAGGGTTGTGAACCAGAACTCGACCTTTATCCGGATGTATCCCGGTGTATCCACATCGACCCCATTCGTATAATAAAATGAAGATGAAACGCCGCTGTTGTCCTGGATATTTGCCGCATTGGCGCCCTGATGGGCAAGGGTGCCACTCGTATATAGGCTGCAGTCCTTACCGCCGTCTGTGTAGCCGCCCCATCCTGACTCAAAATCATCATAAGTCAGCTCAGTCCATTCGGGTTGCGGATCTGTTACGGCAGATTCTTCCGTGGACCAGGCGGTCTCGTTC
>LGVE01182824.1_pt2 | contig 16627 bp, 16 predicted proteins | sample 469871 | NCBI WGS metagenome assembly LGVE01 (sample SAMN03893561, study PRJNA290197) | marine sediment metagenome | material: sediment; isolation source: combined push core samples #3730, #5133, and #5579 collected at Hydrate Ridge | place: Pacific Ocean: Hydrate Ridge | reverse complement strand
GTATCATAGTCTTACATCCTTTTTTATAATTTTACAAATTTTGAAATGTTTATAACATTCTAACATGATTATTTTACCATACGATTCTCAAAAATCGTGTATTTCTTCGATCCTAAGGCATACTCAGATTGTAGACAAAAACATACAATAGTCCCGACAATTGTTACATCATGGTGTGTGCCTCAAGGCGAACAGGCAATAGCCTGTACGAATTGCCAGCATACAACAGATTAACAATTAGTCGGGACGGGGGTTTGTCAACGCTCTATAGACAAAGACATACAATAGTCCCGACAATTGTTACATCATGGTGTGTGCCTCAAGGCGAACAGGTGATAGCCTGTCCGAACTGCCAGCACACAATAGATTAACAATTAGTCGGGACGGGTTTTGTCGTCGCTTTTTTAAATATCGATAAGATCCAAAATTTCTTCTTTTAAATTTAAATAGTCTTCATTAANNTCATTAATATGTACCCGACCAGTTCGTAAATCAACAGCATTTTCATTGAAATCTAAATTGAGTTCTTTAATGATTCTTCCTGGACTTTTAGACATAACCAAAATACGTGTTCCTAACGAAAGTGCTTCATCAACATCGTGGGTAATCATAAAAATTGTATTGCGATTTTTTTTCCAAATATCCCGAACAAGCTTCTGCATATGAATACGTGTTAATGCATCTAATGCACCTAATGGTTCATCCATCAACATAACTTCAGGCTCATTAACCAAAACTCGAGCTAAAGCAACGCGTTGTTTCATCCCACCTGATAATTCAAAGGTTGCCTTATTTTCGAATTTCAAAAGATTAACCTGTTCAAGAGATTGGGTTGTTATTCTTGAAATTTCCTCTTTTGGCAAGCCTTTCATTTTAGGTCCAAACTCTATATTCTTTCGCACACTCATCCATGGATATAATGAGGCTGACTGAAAAACAACCCCACGATTCCAATCGGGTCCATCGACTTCTTTTCCATGCATTAAAAAGATACCTTGCGTTTGTTTTAAAAAACCTGCAATGACTTTTAACAAGGTACTTTTCCCACATCCTGAGGGTCCTAAGACACAAACGAAATCCCCTCGATTGATAGTAAGATTGATATCTTGAATTGCATTTATTGTCTCATTATTACTTATATAATCCACGCCTAAATTTTTAATTTCAATTAAAGCATCCCTTGACTTGTCATCTTTCATCATTTCACTCTCAATTCGATAGAGATAGTTCAATGTATTTCGGATTAATAAATGCATTGAATTCTTCCTGCGATGGTAACGGTTCAATCGAATTTTGGGTTTTCAGAAAATCTGCAGTATCTTTCATGATTTTAGAAAAATGACCCGGTGACTCTGTTGTGCCCATATAATCAGAACCAATCGCTTCTTCTGGCGTCAACCAAATGGATCCTTCCATTTGCAATAAGGCTTCCTCTGTTGTAATTTCTAATTCTTTTGCAACAATGTCGGCACTTTCCGTTGGATTGTTGCGGTAGGCATCTCCACCTTCTGATAATGCTGTGATGAAATCAGCAACTAATTCAGGATATTTAGCAGAGAACTCTTTTTGAACCAAACAAATATTTGCGGTAAGATAGCCATTCTTTGCCATTTCTTCGCTACTGATAAGCATTGTTCCATTATTTAAGAGTTTCCCTAATGTTGGCTGCCAAGAATAAGCCGCTTCAATATCGCCTCTTTCCCATGCTGCCACAATATCTTGAGTTAACATATCCAGAAGTTCAACATCATTTTCTATATCAGCCTCTTTTAAATAGTTAAGGAGGCTATAATGGGCTGTACTTGCAAAAGGGGTTGCAATTTTTTTCCCTTTCAAATCCTGAGCCGTATTAATATTTGATCCGTTNNGTTTTTGACTGCTAATCCTTCAATCTTCCCTAACACTTCATGGATCCAAATCAATTCCACATCTATTTCGCTGGATAAGGCAATAATCCCATTGGTATTACCCATTGATGCAAAATCGATGCTACCAGAAGCTAATGCTTTATTGGCATCGACACCTGAATCAAAAATAATAAAATTACAATCAATCCCTTGATCTGTAAAATACTGATCATAAATTCCCATTGTTTTTGCAACCATTTCATCATTTGGAACCCGCAAATAACCGATATTGACTTCGTTTGGAAGATTTCCATCAGACTCACTTTTTTCACATCCGATAATTGTCACTGATAATACCAGAATACCTAGAACCATCATTAATTTTGTTATTAATTTTTTCATCATTTCGACCTATTCATATCCTTTCCAATATACAATCTTATTTTCCAGAGCCCGAAGGCCTAAATCAATAATCACTCCAGTGATCCCCATTATAATAATTCCAACAAAAATGACACTGCTTTTTAAATAGCGTGATGCATCAATTACCATCCAACCAATTCCTGAACTTGCTGCCACCATTTCAGCTGAAACTAAAGTTGTATACGCCATACCAATAGATGTTCGAATACTTGTAAAAATATCTGGGAGACTTGCTGGAAAAACAACATGAAAAAAAACAGAACGTTCACTAGCACCTAGAGATTTTGCGCTTAAAATATAATCCTCATTGATGTTCGTCACGGCTGATACACATGCCACATAAATGGGAGCAAATGCCGCCAAATAAAGTAAAGTAATTTTAGAGGATTCATCAATTCCAAGCCAAAGAATTAGCACCACATAGTAAGCAAGCGGTGGTAATGGTCGATAAAACTGAACAATTGAATCGACAATCGCTCTTACTTTTTCAAAATAACCACTTAATAATCCCAGTGGAATTGCGGTAACAATTGCAAGTAAACATGCCACAAAAAGTCTGAAAAAACTAATCCCTAAATGTGACCATAAGCTCGTACCATTATATCCATTGTGTAAGATATCAAGAAAAGTTTCATAAACAGCTCCTGGAGAAGGTACCACCAGTGGTGACACAAGCTTGAATTTTGTGATTAAAAACCAAACAATTAAAATTGTAACCCAAGTACCGATCGTCAATATTCGATTTGTTAAACTTTTTCTTTTCTTATTCTGCATCTGTTATCCTTTTTTTTATATCCTATGAAAAAACCGTTTAAAATAAATTCCGTGCGTACGATTCATATCATCATTCATACCCTATTAAAACGTAAAAAACAATTGATTAACAACTAAAAAAACAGAATGCAGAGAAAACAACGTCAGCAGTAAAATAACTGATGAAGCGTTGATTACTTATCTGCATTCCGATTTTTTTTCACACCAATCAATTTGTTTGTGTTATTTATCTAATTAAGATTATAGTCTGTCACAATTGGTTGACGTTCTTGGGTTTTATCATTAAAATATTCATTAAAACAAATTCCCAAATATGATCCAGAAATATTCCAGATATTATCATAGCCCAATTGACCTAATGCCCGTGCCATATTATAACTACGTTGTGCACTTCGGCAATGAACATAAACAGGTTGATCCTTAGGAATTTCATCTAACCGTCCACGGAATTCACTGAGTGGAATATTAACAGATGTTTTTAAATGGCTGACTGCGTACTCTTGAGGTTCACGAACATCAATAATAAAAGCATTATTTTCTACTAATTCACGCGCTTTTGTCACTGGAACTTGTTTGAATTCGCCATTTAAAATATTTAGGGCAACTAATGCCGCAAAATTCACTGGATCTTTAGCGGTGCTAAATGCTGGTGCATAGCATAACTCAAGTTCTTTTAGATCATCTAGTGTCCCACCCATTGTAATCATTGTCGCAATAACATCAACACGTTTTGTTGCATCTCCACGACCAATTGCTTGAGCTCCAAGAATTTTTCTAGTGGGTACTTCAAATACTAATTTAAAAAAGAATTGGCTATTACCAGGCATAATTCCAACAATATCTCCGGGAATAACATAAACAAAGTCAAATTGAATGCCTGCTGCTTTAGCCGCTTTTTCAGTTAATCCAGTAGATGCCGCATTCATTTCAAAAATTTTAATACATGATGAACCAATAACGCCAGTATTCTGAGCTTGTCTTCCATACATACTATCTGCAGCGGTTCTTGCTTGTTTTTGTGCTGGTCCAGCTAGAGCAAGTTTTGTTTTTGAACGCGTTAGTTGATGATACACTTCAATCGCATCGCCAACCGCATAAATATTCTTATCACTTGTGCGATAGTTATGATCAACAAGAATTCCTCGTGTTTCACCAATTTCTAGGCCTGCTTCAACTGCAAGTTTCGTATCGGGAACAACACCAATTGCCATTACAACAGCCTGAGCTTTAATTTTTTTACCTGATGCTAATTCAACTGAATCATCACCTATTTTAGCAATCCCATCACTTACAATTAAATTAATACCATTGTCAAGAAGTTCCTTATGCAAAATTTGAACCATGTCGTAATCAAAAGGCGCCATTATTTGGTCGGCTTGTTCAACTAAGGTCACATTGAAACCCGCAGCTGCAAGTTTTAAATTTTCAGCCACTTCTACGCCAATGAATCCGCCACCAACAACAACAATATCTTTAACACCATTTTGAATAAATTTATTTAATTTATCAATATCTACAACGTTTTTAACAATAAAAACATTTTCTTTATCATATCCTTCAATTTTGGGAACAATTGCATTAGCTCCTGGAGAAAGAAATAAACTATCATATGATTCTTGATATTCTTTTCCAGAAATCAAATCTTTAACAGTGATTGTTTTTTCATCTTTATTAATTGCTACCACTTCATTGGATACACGTGCTTCAATATTATACTGTTTTTTAAATTGTGTTGGACACATTAAAATTAAATGTTCACTTTTTTCAATCATCCCACTTAAATGATTTGGTAAACAACAATTTGAGAAGGATACATTTGGTCCTTTTTCAAACATAATGATCTCAGCTGATTCATCTAATCTTCTTACTCTTGCAGCTACAGAAGCACCACCAGCAACACCACCAACGATCAATACTTTTTTACCCATTATTATTTCTCCTTTTACGATTAATTATCGAATTGTATTTTTAATCTTTTTGCTCTGTTTTTTTATAAATTATTCTTGTTCTAGCGATATACTTTCTTTGAGTTTCTTATCTTTTGCTACTTTTGTATTTTGATGTCGATCCGGAGGAATCACATCTACTTTTCCTGCAAATAATTTTAATCCCACAATTCCACCAAGTGTCAATGTGATAAAAAAGCCCCATCCTGATAATGAAAAATTACAAATTCCAGAGAATAATGACCCAATATTACATCCACCAGCTAATCGAGCACCAAAGCCCATCATAAATCCACCTAACAGGTAATAAACGATATCTTTACGTTTGAAATTGATCTTTAATGCAAATCGTCCAGCTAATAAAAACGCAAGTGTCGCACCAAAAATAATACCAATATTTCGTAATGAATAAGGATCATTTAATATCCCACTATTTGCTGTTGCAACATTATACCCGAAAGCAGGATTCGTAAATTCAATACCAAACATCTGTAAAAATGCAACACCCCAGGTTGTAAATGGTCCAGTGATTCCCCAACTGTTTCCTGTTGTAATTAAGATAAACGCAAACATAACAGCAAGTAAAATTCCACCTATCATAAAGCTCCAACGTTGCACAAATATTTTGTGAAAGGTTGCATAACTAAATAATTTAAATTTACCGTCTTTTTCCAAAGGTTTTTCCTGATCTTCATAAACTGTTTCTTTAAAATAGCCTTCTTTTTTTCGAAAAGCTTCATATTTGCGAATTAGAAAATAAATTCCTAAAAGAAGCAAGCATGAAAAAATAACGGCTCCAATGTAGCCCATAACATCGGGTAAATACATCTTTATCCCAATTTGTCCGATTGCTGAAGCATTAAGTTTATCTTGTGCAACTACACCTGGAATTGATCCTAATATAAATGTCACTAAGGCGATCATTGCACGGCCTTCGCCTTCGCCTGCATCACATAGCGTTCCTGAGGCACAACCTCCTGCAAGCATCATTCCCATACCGAAAATGAATCCTCCAAGAAGAATTGAAATATTTAAAAATTTAACAAAATTAATTCCAGGAATTGCCGCACCATTGGCTGCTGCTGACCACTGAATAATGGCTGTTAATATCATTGCAATTGCAAACATCACTAACAATGCCTTACCTAAGCTTCCTTCACCAGTAATATATTGTCGTTTAATTCCACCTGCAAATCCAAATCTTGGACGTGTCAATATATAGCCCAGTGCTACACCCGTAAATAAGAATAATGGCAAGTTTGGATCGATCCCATTTTTTACTACTCCAAAAATTACAAGGATTAAAAATAATCCCACTGCGATTATTGGTTGAATTTTATTTTTTTTCTCTACATTCATTGTTTTTCTCCTAATGATTTTATTTAAACAAACAAGAAAGTGATTGGTCAATTATGACCATCACTTTCTTATTGAATAAAATTAGCTAGCTACCGTTGGGTATCCTTTATTGATCCAGCCGTTTGTTTCAGTTACTGGAACACCAGCACCTGCATTAAGTGATACGGCATCATAACCAAGTAATCTCAAACCTGCAACAGTTTGTCCTGCTGTTTGTCCACTGTAGCAGTAAACAATAATGGTTTTATCCATTGGTAAAGTATTAAACTCTGTTTCCATTCCTTGACCATAAGGAATATTAACTGCTCCTTCAATATGTCCCTTTGCATAATCTTCTGCAGATCGAATACTTAAGAAGATCACAGTGTCATCTTTTGCGTCTAATGCTGCTTTTGCATTGTCTTCAGAAATTTTGTAGTTTTTATAGTTTGTATCCGCTACATCTGCTAAACCAGCATAGTACTCTTCAATCGCGGTTACGATTTCTGGATCAATCTCAGTTGTTGTTGCTGCATCTAATTCATAAGGTGTTGTTTCCGTTACTGCATCAACGCCTTCAACCTTTGAAATTCCAAGATTCCATCCAAGGTTAACTGTTTTTGCATCAAAGCCTGCCATATTTAATAAGGCAACTGTTTGTCCTGCTGTTTGTCCTGTTACACAATAAATCATAACGGGTTTGTCATTTGGGATCTGTGTTAAACTATCCGCAAAATTAGGACCCCAAGGAATATTGATCGCACCCTTAATATGTGCTGTTGCATATGAATCAGCACTTCGAATATCAAGAATCGTCATTTCTTCCCCTGCTATTACCTTGTCTACGAAAATAGCTTGATCAATTTTATAAATATCTTCTGGGATATTTGCAAAATAATCATTTGCAGCTTGTTCAACAACGCCACCTGTTTCATCTGTTGTTTCGGTTTTTGTACCAGTGCTGCAAGCACTAAGTGTTACAACTGATATAAGAATCACCATCAATACTAAAATACGACTTTTTTTCGACATTTCTTTTTCCTCCAAGTTCGTTAAATATTTATTTAACAATATTATAATCCAATGTAAAGCGTTTCTATCCCCTGTCTTTGTAATGCTGTATTATTAATATTAATGGTCAACGTTTTTTTTTATAGTCCCTCAGCAAGCTGATTATGTTATACTCAATTTAAAACCAACTCAATAATAAGGAGTCCTACAATGCGTCATGATCATAAAATCTTTCAATTTAAAAATATAATTTATCTCTATCTGATTATCTACTTTTGCGTTAATCTCATCTTTCTGCTTGACTTTCCCTATGTCCATTCTGATGAACCATGGTTAAGTGGATTATCACATAATATTTTAATGCAACAAGATATTTCAGTTACTGAACCTTTTTTTGATGCTTATAATCGCAATCCCCATGCGATCAAACTTTTATTTCATTTAATACAAGCGGGTTTTATCCCACTATTCGGCTATCATATTTTTACTTTCCGATTGATTTCTTTATTATTTTCAATCGGTACCCTATACTTTTTTTATCAACTTGCCTCTGTTATGGGTCAAAAAAAAATAGCACTACTTACAACACTAATCCTTTCACTTGATCTTCAATTTTTATATGCATCGCATTTGGCACGACAAGAGATTATCCTTCTCTTTGCACTGGTCCTTTCCGGCTACATCTTAATGCGCACAATTGATAATCATACTTATTTAAATGATCTTACCCTTGGAACAATCCTAGGCCTTAGTATTGGAATCCATCCCAATAGTTTTATTATTGCCCTAACCATTGGCTTAGCTTATCTGTATTTTATCCATAAAAAAAAGATCCGTTTTAAGAATCTTTTAATATTGATTGGAGTCGTAACGCTTTTTGCACTTCTTTTTATTGGGATTAGTCTTTATATGGATCCCCAGTTTTTTATCAATTATTCCCAAAATGGTAAAAATTTTGGTACCTATGATACCTTCTTCACTAAATGGTCTGATCTCAAGGGCTTTTATCAAGCTATATTTATGGGCAACAGTTATGAATATTATATGCCCACTGTAAAATTTCAATTACTTTTATTTGGAGCTGTTTTTCTTCTTTCAATCCTTTATAGTTTTAAGGGTAAGAACAAAAATTTGATTGCCCAATTAAAGCCACTTCTGGTTATGGTTTTTGGAATTAACCTTGGAATTCTTATCATTGGTCGATTTAATGTCACAAACATCCTTTTCATTTTTCCTTTTATGTATTTGATGACCACGATATTATTTCAATCCTTAGAACAAAAAAAACAGTTATCATGGTTATTACTCATGATCACTGTTTTAAGTACGGCTATTAACATACCCCATTACGACAACCGATTCGAAGACTACCAAAAAAATATTTCTCAGATTATCTCCGCCGATGCTCGCGTATTAGGGAATTTAAATAGTGAATATTGTTTTGAAAATGGTCAGTTCTTTGCTTATCGCAATCTGCAATATCTCGATGATGCAGGGATTAATTTTGAGGATTATATCCGATCACGAGAGATCAATTATATCATCTACTACGATGAATTGGACTTTATTGATAAAAATGCTCCCCAATACAATGTGATGTATGGGGATTTATCATCAATTCATCAAGAAATGAAAAATTTTATCGACTCGAATTGCGAGGAAGTCGATTCCTTTATTGACTCGACTTACGGCACAAACCTTGCACCGCTAATCGATCAGCGTCCCTGGACGATATCCATTTTCAAAGTGAACGAGTAATCTCTCAGTTTAGTGACAAATCCCTGTACCGGTTAATTGTTAATCTGTTGTGCGCTGGCAATTCGTACAGGCTATCGCCTATTCGCCATAGGCACACAACATGATACACAATTGTCGGTACTACTCTATATCTTTGTCTATAGTCTCAGAGATGCCATAATCTCTTTCATTTTTTCATCACTATCTTTTTCTTTATTCTCGATATCTTTGAAAATTTCGCCATCTTTAAGAATGATAATCCGTGTTGCAAGATGAAGTGCTTCCCTGATATCATGGGTAACAAAAACAATGGTTGTTTGGGTTCGCTTCCAAATTTCAAGCAAGGTCTGATGTAATTCAATTTTTGTCTGAGCATCTAAGCTTCCAAATGGTTCATCCATCAACAATACTTTAGGCGTTGTCACTAATGCCCTTGCAATCGCTGTTCGCTGTTTCATTCCACCTGACAATTGATTGGGATAAAAATCTTTAAACGCATTTAATTTGACCATTTCAATATATTTTTGAGATAAGGCTTCTGTTTTTTCGGTTGGAAACCGATGCGGTTCATTTTTTAATGGAAATTCAACATTTCCCTTGACAGTCTTCCATGGAAAAAGCTGATCAAATTCCTGAAAAACCATGAGACACTCCAAATTGGGTTTAAGCACAGGCTGTCCTTGCAATGCAATGGATCCCACATCACTTTTTATAAACCCACCGATTAAATTAAGTAATGTACTTTTTCCACACCCCGATGAACCAATGATACAAATAAATTCCCCCGTTTCAATGGTTAAATTAATATCTTTGAGTATGGATAGACTCGCATATGATTTTGAAAGATTTGAAATCCTAATTGCTTCACTCATGATACCCCCCATTTCTTCACCGTTTTTTCTTCGATTTTAGCGAAAATAAAATCTTCCACTAAAATACCGGTGAAAATAATCATCAATAATCCCGCAAAAATACCAGGAGTATCCATAAACACTCTTTTATTAAAAATGTACCAACCAATCCCACCGATTGCACCCGATGCCCCAAAAATCATTTCTGCACTGATTGTCGCTCGCCAGGCTCTTGCCCAACCAATTTTTAATCCTGCGATTAGGTACGGCAATGATGCGGGGATATAAATCTTAAGGATGATTTTGAGGTGATCAAACTCATAATTCTGTCCAATTTTTTTATAGATGGCTGGGATCGATTTAAATCCAGCGGTCATATTTAAAATCATTGGCCATAAAACCGAGTGTACAATAATAAACAACACCGCTTTTGTTCCCGTACCAACCCACAGAATAATTAATGGTAATAAGGCAATCCCTGGTAATGGATGAAAGATCGAAACACAGGTATCCACGAAGCTTGAAAAAACCGGACTAATCACCGAAAGAGATGACATGATAAAGGAAAGCACCACCCCGATGATAAGTCCAACCATGATAAGACCGATTGAAAAAAGCATTTGCAGCAAAATATCGCCCGTTACAATCGAATGGATCAAAGCCTGCCAAACCGATTCTAATGATGGGAAAACCAATGCACTAACTGGCGTTAACTTTGCAAAAGCTTCCCAAGTAATCAGCATGATAATAATCCATATGTATTTTGAATAACTTTTTTCAAAAACCCCTTTAATCTTGGACATAATTCGTATTCTCCCAAAGAACATCGTCAATCGTTGTATAAGAGTTTTCTAAATAATTAGTTTCTTTCATGAAATCCGAGAATTTTTTTATTCCTTTGACAGTTGTGCTGTATTCTGCATCGTCACTGGTAATATAACCCAAAATTTCTTCTTTTGAGAGATCATAATAGTTTGTCAAAATTTCAGCCGCTTCAGCAGGATTTTCATTAATAAATTGAATCGCTTCCGCAACGGATTGATTAAAAGCGTCATATACTTCTGGACTCTCATCATGTAATTTTTTGGTCGTTACCCCAACAATAAAACTAAAATCCCCACCAAACGCTTCCTTACCCGATAAAATTTCATGATACCCTGGTGTTGCAAGCTCTTTTTCTAAATATGGTGTCGATGTAAAATGTGCTGTAAGTTCATTTCCTGTTAGCAAAACATTCATCCCATCAGGATGCGACAAAGTTACCAAACTATTATCCATCTTTTGAGGATCATTGAATTCTTTTTTACATTCCATTGCTAATAAAATATGCTGAACACTCCCTGGCTGTGGCAACGCAATCCGATCAGTCGTATCGATATCTTTTAGCGACTGAATCTCATCTTTTGCAACTAAGCCAATGGGGATTGAAGATAAACCCGTGGCAATTTTCCATTCCATCCCTTTTTCCCATCCAATTAAAAATGGTGGAATCGCCATAAAACCGGCATCTAATTTATCCGATACCATTGCTTCTCGAATGCCTGCCGTATTGATCATTTTTTCCCAAGTTACTTGAATTCCCGGATAATTTTTTTCTAACAAACCTTGATCCTGCATAATTTGAATAGGGGCATAGGCAATCCCATATTGTTCTGCAATCCGAATTGTTTTAGGTTGATCCGCACTTTTTTGGGCAGTACATCCCACAGTAAATAACACTAAAATCAAACTTAAAAAAATACTTAATTTTTTCATCTTTCATCTCTTTTCTTTTTTTATTTCCGACAATGGACTCGTCATTTTATTAAAAAACCGATAAACTTAGCGACTCAAAACCTTTTATTAAGCAATTTTATTTATATTTTTGGGGTTGAATAATCAAATTTTCATTTCTTTCATTCATAAGCTTAAGGTTCTTAAAAACCGTATCAATATTATGATTGAGATTCTCTTGTGTATCTCCGGTAATAATAATATAGCCAGCTCGTGCGGTTGCATTATCAATAGGTTTTAAAATCATCTCTTTTGTAACATTATAACCTGCCGAAAGAATGCCCGGTAATGCTTTAAGCTCTTCCAATGGGGTTAAGGATACAATTTTCCCTGGCTTGGCAAAAAACAATTGCACGGATAAATATTTCTGTTTTTCTAAAAGCCAATCGTTTTTAAATGGTTCTGTTGGTACTATTCGTAACGAAAAATCAATCACATGATCTAACAAATCAAACCCAGTTAGATAGGGAATGAAAATATCCTCATAGGCTCCACCAATTCGACACGCAATTTCATTGACCACTATCCCTGTTTCACCAACAAGTAATTGTACATATAAGGGACCCTTTTCAATTTTAAATTCACAAGTTATTTTATCAATGATCCCTTTTATGGTTTCATATTCTCCTTGATGTTTTGACGGAAACTCATGGGCAAAACAAATACCAATATGTTTCTCAAACTGAAAAGTCTCCCTATCCGTAACCGTTAATATATTGGCTATGCCATCTTCAACCCAAGCACTAACGGTAATTTCATCACTTTCATAATACTCTTCTAGTAACGCTTTTTTCTGCCGGGAATAGCTTAAGGTTTCTGATAAATTTTTTATTACTTCTAAGGGATTATTTAGTTTAAATACCCCTCTTTGTCCCTGACTATCAAGTGGTTTTAAAACAACCGGATATTTAAGACCCACTAAATCCGATTCTGTCGTCTCTTTTGTTACAAAGCGATAAGGAACAGTTGGAATATCATTTGATGTAAAGATCGTTTTCATCGTTTCTTTGTTGGTAACCGACCACGCGACTTCCTTATTTAAAAAGGCTGGCAATTTTTGTTCGTTGGCGACACCTGCAACAGTGTAAACCGGTTGGTCTGTGCCAAGTGTCATTACCCCATCGACCTTATATTTTTTAGCGACTGCGATATTTGCATCCACATCAAACGTACTCACGACTTCATGATACGTCGCATAAGACTGCCCAGGCGATGTCTTATAATAATCGGTTAAAACTACTTCATGCCCCTTTTCTTTTGCACGAATGATTCCATTTAATTGATTTCTTCCGCCACCTAATATTTGTATACGCATCTTATTTCCTATCTGTTTTTAAATTCATTTTGATCACGTTACGCTTTTCGATAATGATAATATAAATTTAAAAAAAGCGAAACCAGTTTACTGACTGTGTAATTTGATTGACCGTATTTTCTTTTTTCATAATTTACCATGGTATTCCCAATATTTTTGGTATGCCGTAATGTAATCGCTGTAATGTAAACAAAGGGCGTTTGATCCATAATAATGGCATCTGCAATTTTTCGATTCATTACACGAAAACTACCAACTTGCTTATCCCTTGGTTTCTGCAAACATAAGGTGAAGAATATATCCACTATATTTGAACCAACTTGACGATAAAAAGGATACCCCGTACGATTTGGAACCCCATAAACCACATCATAACCCATATTTAATTTTTGTATCAATAGTGGTATATCCTCTGGCTGTTGTTCTAAATCATCGTCTATTGTAATTACCATCTCACCCATTGCCAATGTAATTCCTTCTTTTATAGCTGATTGCTGACCACTATTATTTTTTAAAGCAATAACGCGGACCCGTTGGTCATTATTGCTTAATACTGTAATTATTTCGAGAGAATTGTCTCTTGAATAATCATCCACTAATATAATTTCAAATTTAAGCTTAGTCGTTTCAATGGTATTTATAATTCGTCTTACCAGTTCCCTAATGGATTGTGAACTATTGTACACTGGAACAACAACACTGATATCAACTTGTCTATCTTTTTCTCTTACTATAACAATTCACCCCACACTATTTTTTCATGATTTTTTCCCTACTGTCAAAACTTTCAAAAAATTTTTTCATAACACCTTATTTATGTTATAATATTGTCTAAAATAAATAAGGTGGATGTAAATTTGAAAACAATTGATTGTCTAGGGGATATGTGCCCCATTCCGATTCTTAAAGCGAAAAAAGAACTTAAAACTTTTAAAACTGGGGAAACACTTAAGATCGTTACCGATCACAGTTGCGTCCTCGAATCATTATCCAGTAAATTTAAAAAACACCAAATCACTTCTGAAGAAGTTATGAATGGTGTTTGGGAAATATTTATTACTAAATCTTAACATAAACTCTTCCGTGCGATATCCTTAAAGTATTTGGTAAAATCCTTTAAGGCTGCATTTTTTGTTTTTTCATCATAAATAAGATACATTTCATATTCAATCACCATATCCGTAATTTCAATTACCTTCACTTGCTTTCGATACAACTCTTGTTTTATTGATATATAAGGAATAAATCCAATTCCAAAATCATTCAACACCGAAGCTTTTACCGATTCAACAGAATCACTCTTAAACATAATGTTAAGTGCTGCAGGTCGATTGCCAGCCTTTTGCATCTTTTTTGCAATCATATCTGCAAAATCCATATCATCATTTAAAATAATTAATGGATACTTTGCTAATTCTTNNATATCAAAACCTGTCGTTGCAATCAAAACCAAGCGATCTACACCAATTTTATACGATGAAAGATTTTTGTTTTTAGGTTTTCCATAGATCACACCCAAATCACAAATATTATTTAAAATATTTTCTTCAATATCCTTTGCTTTATTTGACTTAATTTCAAAATTATTTTGAGGAAACCGCTTTTTTATTCGATACATCACACAGGGAAGCGAATAATTTGCAATTGTCCAAAACGCTTCGATTTTAAGGTCTTTGACCTTGTTTTCACTTTCTTCTAATTTTTCTCGCATCATGTTTATATTTTTAACAATATTATTTGCATATTGATAAACAATTTTTCCATTTTCGGTTAATTCTACCCCTTTATTACTTCGAGTAAGCAACGTATAATTAAGATCATTTTCTAATTTTGAAATTTGTTGGCTCAAAGCAGATTGCGAAATATGGGTATCATTCGCAACTTTAGAAATACTTTTTGCTACCACTACTTTGCAAAAGTTTTCAAAATATTCAACCTGCATAAATTTTCACTTCCTAATCTTTTCTAAAATCATCGCATAAGTATATCATAATTTACGCATTAATCCTATCCCTTTTAAATTCTTCTTAAGAATCCCCATATTAATGAAAAACAACGCATCACATCAAGAAACGAATCAATAATTTACCACCTATGATTGCCCCAAGAAACAAAAATAATCCAAATATCCAACCCGATAAAGACATGGATGCTAGCCCACTATAAAACGCACCAATATTGCAACCTAATGCAATACTCGAGCCATATCCCATACATAATCCGCCAATAACTGCGCCAATAATTTGTTTTTTTGACTTAATCTTTTTTACACGAAAATGTGAAGCCAAAAAAGCTGCAAGCATCGCACCAACAATAATCCCAATATTTCGAATGGTTACTGGATCTTGAAGAAAAATATTATGACATGTAATTTTAACACTCTCAATTACCTCTGGCACATAAACTGTTCCCCCACAAGATTCAATTACTTTTGTACTCCAGTAGGCAAATGCACTGGTAATGCCCCATGGATTTCCAGTCATAGCTAGGGTAATTATTTGTATTATAGACAATAAAATAGCGCCTGTCACATAAGGCCAAGTGTTTTTAAAACAATTTTCAAATTTCTTATTTTTTTTCATCTTCATTTCTCCCTAAATTGTTTTCATTAGTATTGTTTGCATTTATAACCAACCATTACATATGATCACGCTCTATGCGATACAATGAAATCACATGATCTCAAAAACAATTCTAATTTAAAAGCTACTTAATCCTCATGCTTTTCTTCCCATTTGACGGCTAAAAAATAGAGTCCTGCAATAACCGTCAGCTGGATTAAAAGAGCACCCAACCATCCGAAAATATCAGGTAAAAATACGCCCTTTGATAGTAAAACAAAATTATGTTCCCACCATTCGAGTTGTAATTTTCCAATAATCGAACCGATAAAAAAGAAAATAATTGTAATTATTTGAACTTGATGTCCTTCTCCAATGCGCATTAACATCCCAGAAGCACAACCACTTGCTATAACCATCCCAATTCCAAAGAGAAAACCACCAATAATTGTGTTCAAACCAATCCCTTGAATATAATCTTGACCGGGAATCATCAAACCATTGATCTCATAAAAAAATTTAATTCCTAAAAATCCAATTGTTGTCAATCCTAACGCTATTAATACCGCCCGTGTCAAACTTGTACTGCCGGTAAGTAAGGGATCTCGAAAAGCAGACGTAAAACAAAAACGCGATCGTTGAAGTGTGTAGCCTAATGCAATCCCACTAAACCAATAGAATGAAATAATCTGTGAACATGTAAAAATAATTAAACCAAGGACAAAAAGTATGATAAATAGACCCACGCCCCATAAAAATTGGCTTTTTATTTTTGTATTCGTTAAATTTTTATTTAACATTTATTTATTCCTCATTTTTCTTGTTTTGTTATGTAATAGAAAAGAAATCAACATTAAATTTAGATTGAAATCTTTCTCATTAAAAAAATAATTACTTACTTGATTTTACACTGAATCTCCGATTTTTGCACGGACTTTTAATGAGACATTTATACATGCTATTTAAAATAATCTTTTGTCAATTTATAAATTTATGTTTCTAAAATTTATAAAAAAATACAGAACCTGATATATGAAAATATAACCAATAC
>LGVE01184489.1_pt4 | contig 16695 bp, 13 predicted proteins | sample 469871 | NCBI WGS metagenome assembly LGVE01 (sample SAMN03893561, study PRJNA290197) | marine sediment metagenome | material: sediment; isolation source: combined push core samples #3730, #5133, and #5579 collected at Hydrate Ridge | place: Pacific Ocean: Hydrate Ridge | reverse complement strand
TACTATGTGTTTCTAAAATACAGCCTTTCGGTTTTCCCGTTGAGCCAGAAGTATATAAAATAACAAATCGACTAGCGGGAAGAGGGAATTCTAATTCGATTGAGTGATTGTCATCTAAATCTGTGAGTTCATGGGTATAAAGAATTTTACCAGTAAAATTCGGAATATGATCACTTGGTTTGTTACCTTCACTTAAAATCATTGAAACTTTTGCATCACGAATCATATAATCTAAACGATCGCTTGGAAAGGTATGATCAAGAGGCATGTATGTTGCTTGAGCCTTTTGAATCGCTAAAGGATAGATTACAAGATATTCACTTCTATCGATCATTACCCCTACTACCCCATCTTTTTTAACCCCAGATTTGATTAAATGACGGGCAATCTTATCAGTAAGTTGATCGATTTCTTGATAGGTATAGGAGCTGTTTTTATAAACAACGGCAATATTATCAGGATTTTGTTCAACCTGATGTTTAAACATTTCAACAATGCTTTGGGATGAGTCATCATAGATTACGGGCTTTTTATTGAAGGTTTCGAGTAAGATGCGTTCTTCGTTTTGTGAAAGAATCCTAAGATCAGAACAGGGTTTATCTTTGTGTTCTAAAAAATCTTCAATCAGGGCAATCATGCCTCTTCCCATGTTTTTAATTTCATCGTCAGAATAAGACGCTTTTTTATATTCAAAACAAAAGCTTTGCAATCCTAGGGTATCGCTTTTTAATGGATTGATACGAAGCGTAATCCCTGCAATGCTTGTTTGGATATCTTCAAATTTCCGTGGGAAAACCGTATCTTTTGTAGCATTTGATACAATTGCAATGTTTAACAATTTTTGAGCAGATTCAGCCGAAAGATCTGAAATTAAGTCATCAAACGGATAACGTGAATGGGATAAACTTTTTTTCATGCTATCTTTTGAAGCAAAGAGTAATTCTTCAAAGGTCATATTCTTTTCATAGTCTATTTTCACTGGAACAGTGCTGACATACATACCCAGCGAATGATTTGTAGCATGGTCGTAAAGTCGATTATGATACCCCATTGAAAAAATAGTACCAAATGAGTTATTATAACGGGCAAAATATAAGCCTGCTAAGCCAAGCATAAATGTAAAAGGTGTTATTTTTTGAGTCGCGTTTTTGCAATAGTGATTAAGTTGTGAGGTTAAATTTTCTGTCAACTCCACCTGATAATAACCGGCTTCATAGCTTTGGGTATTGTTTCTTTTGTCAGGATAGTGTGATAAATCCTTAAATGAATCAATGAAAAAATCGCGATCTATGACAGAATCATCAGATTCTAAATAGGATTGTTCAATTTCAATATACTGCATCGCATTTGATTGAAATTGAAAGAGTGGTTTTCCTTGTCGTTGATTTGTAAACAATTGGTCTAAATGATCCAATAATAAATTAAGGCTTGACCCATCAAAAATACCATGGTAAATATTAACGAATAAGCGTGTTGTATTATCGGTTTCAATAGAGGCAAATCGATACAATGGTTTATCAAAAATCGGCCCAAAAGGCTGTGTTGCTAAGGTATCAATCAAGTTTTGAATTTCTTCTGGTGAATGATTTAAATAATCATACTCCGTTAAATTATATTCCTTGGGTTGCGTATAATATTGTGTGATTTCCCCATTGTTGTCCATTGAGAATTGAATATTAATATCAGGTGTTGTTTGAATAAAATAATTAATAATGGTTTCTAAATGACTACGTGAATCTTTAGGATAGTCAGCGGTAACAGCGATATTATTAAGANNATTAAGAGACGTATTTTCAATTAATAAGTCACTGTCAATGATTCGCTTTTGCGGGTGAGTAATTGGATATTTTTTCATTGTGAGCAAGTTTCCTTTCGATAGTAAAGAGTGGATTAAATAGGCTATTACAGTGTAATCATGGTATTATTAAAATTGAGCACATAGGAATAATTAAAATCGTTTGCCATTGAATTGACAAGTTGCAATCCAAAAGTATCCTTTGTTCCAAATTCATTAATCTGTTTAACGGGATTAAAAGGAAGACCATCATCCCGAATGCGCAAAATAATGTCATTATCAACAAGTACTAATCGGATATCAATATAATTTTGTTTATGGTTTTTTGATCCGAAGCGAACAATATTTGTAACTAACTCTTCTGTAATGACACCGATTCTGTTTTGTCGTAAAGTATCAATTTGGTGAGTGTTACAAAATAACATCATTTTCTCAGAAATATTTGTTGCATCCCAAAGCGTATTTTCAATAGTAACATCAAAAATTCGGGCATTTTCGTTTTCTAGTAAAAGGAGTTTCGATCGTTCGACTTTTGAGCGATAACTCAGTATTCGAGCAACAATAATAATAAGGATAATGGTTAGCATTTCGGCAATAATAAATCCATACCAAATTGCTTGATCTCCAAACATCATTTGAAGAAAATAAACAAGAGGTAAAATAAAAACGATGTTTTCGCTCAGTGTTATCGCTGACGAAAAGACTTTTTGTTCAATGGTTTGGTAATAACACATCAAAATGTAGTTTATTCCAAAGATTGGTAAAGAAAACGAGAAAATACGGATCGTTGTTTGTAATGGTGCAAGAATGAGAGGATCAGTGATTCCAAAAAATCCGGCAATTTGGATTGGGAAAAGAAGGAAAATAATCAGTAAGGTAAAACACAATCCCGAAACAGTGATCACAGCGGTTTTCATCACAGCGCGTATTCCTTTATAATCTTTTTCTCCAAATGAACAGCCAACAATAGGAATTAAAGTTTGTGCAGTTCCTCCGATAGCAATACTTGACATTGATAAAAGGTTAATACAAACAGCAAACATTGCAACACCATCGGGTCCCATACTATTGACGATTAACGTATTGATTGATATGTTTTTAATAAACCCCGCGATCCCGTATAATGCACTTGGGAGTCCAGAAGCAATAATATCGGAGTAATAATTTAGATCTGTTTTTTTTGGTTTCACAAATTTTAGTGTTTTTGACTTTGAAGTAAAATAGCGGATGCTAAAAATACCACTAATGGTATAACCTGTTAACGTCGCAAGTGCAGCTCCAGCAATCCCAAGATCAAAAATACCAATAAATATTAAATCACAACACAAATTAATGACGTTGGCAAGAATGAGAATACTTGCAGCAAGTTTTGGTTGAGAATCGGTTCGAATAAAATAAACAGCGCCTGGAATGACAATCAATAATGGAGAGCCAATCACTAGAATAGTAAAATAAGAATTAACCAGCGGAAAAAGTTCACTGCCTCCACTTAATAGCCAAGCAATGTTACTTGAAAAAGCAAAGCCTAGAATACTAATAAGAATGGAGACGGTTAAGAGTCCAATAATTGAGAGCGAATAAATAATATTAGCTGTGGCGTGATCCATCTTACCTTTTGCATGTGCAACAAGGATCGCTCCACCAACTCCGAATAATGAATAGATCGAACTGAAACCAAATACAATCGGGATACATAAGTTTACAGCTGAAAAAGCGTCCGTTCCAAGAATATTTCCAACAATGATCCCATCAACAATGAGTCCTAGAGATAAAGCCATTGTCATAATTAAAGTTGGCATTAAATAGGCGAAAAATTTTCGATTGAGTAATTTCCCAGAACGTTTGAGTGTTGGGATAATTGAGTGCGTCTTATTTGTCATAGAACCTCCGATAATATGAATAAGTAATAAAAGCCGTTGAATTGAAAAAATAAGTTTTTAAGCCATTGACAGTAATTTTTGGATCGGTAACCCAGTCTTCGAAATGTGGCATAAGTTCTTTCTTTGAAGTTATTGGAAGATCAGTCAGTTAAAATTTATGGGTATATTTTTATATAATTAACTAAAGTATGGAGAATGTGTTCTTGCATAGTGGCCCAAATTATTTAATCGTTTTCTTTGCAGTGTTTCGAATTGAATGTGTGAAAATTGATCAGCATCTTTTATTGATTGAACGACTGTATCCTGCGATTGAATTTCCATAGATCAGGTCCCCATTTCTATATAGTATATAAGTATTTGCTAATAATTATACACTAATAGTCTTTTATGAACAATAGCTTTTGTAGTAATAAAATTTTAATATTAAATAAATAATATAGGATTGTATGATTTGTTTTTATAATTCAAAAACACACATGTAATTTTTTGATTGATGCAATCATTATCAATCAAAAAAAATCAAAACGATAGGCAGATAAGTAAATTGTTCTTGTAGAAAAACGTTTTAAAATAAAATCCATTTATCACGAGTAAAAACTCATAAAAAAATCAGACTGTAAACAAAGATATAAAGTAATCCCGACAATTGTTACATCATAGTATGTGCATCAAGGTAAACAGGCGGTAGCCTGTCCGAATTGCAAGCATACAACAGATTAACAATTAGTCGGGACGGGAGTTTATCGCTAAACTGAACCCATAAAAGCATGTCTTATTAAATTATAATGAGACATAATTTTCAATAAATTCTTTTAAAACGGGAACCCCTTCTCCCGTATGAGCACTTACTTCAAAAATCTTATCTGGTTTTATGCCGGCATAAGTTAAAAAGTTATGGCTACGTTTGATCTTTTTCTTAGGATGATCTATTTTTGTGATGACACCAATTACTGGGGCATTATAGGTTAAAACAAAATTAGGTGGAATAGAATTTTGACAATCAATACAGGCATTGACCAAAATAATTAATCCTGCATCACAAACAACGTTGATCGCTTGTGGCCGAAAACATGGCAGTTCAACAAATTCCCCTGGGGTATCAATGAAATGTAATGAATATGTCACTTGTTGGGTTTTAGCATAGGTAATAAATTCATTTGAAAGTTTTTTGATTAGCGTTGTTTTTCCACTGTTTATTCGTCCAATAATAGCAATTTTCTCTTTGTTTTTATGCATGAAAAATCCTCCTAAATTTAGGAGGATTTTTAAATAATAGATAAAAATATGGTATTGATTTATCGTTATTGTTATCCTCCGTAACACGAACTAACTTTTGGCAGGTCTTCTGACTTAGAATAATAATAATCAAATACCTTCCCAGATTAATCCAGTGGTTATTATTTGATTGAATTCTTTACAGCGGCGGGACCGTATAGGATTTTCACCTAGTTTCCCTATTAAGCATTTCTGCACCAAAATAGTATTATTTTTAATTGAATCCATCATAACTTATATTGTAATTGATTTCAATGATAAAAATTCGTGATTCATTTTTGTTATCAAAAACAAGATTCCTTGTTTAATCTTGTTTTTGGATGAAATAAGAAAAGAAAAAAATGAAATCTTTGCAATAATAATATAATATACTATGATATAATTATCCTATTATATTATTAGGAGGAAGAAAATTGGATTTTAAAAACAGTACGTTTATGTATTTGTTAGGTGGAATTGTGGTGGTGTTTGTTCTGTCACAATCATTTTATTTTTTAGCAAAAGCGTATAAACGTGGAAAAGAATTGGGCATATCAGATGAGACAATGAAAAAAGATGTAATCTCAAGTTCAGTATTTGCTATTTTACCATCCGTATCGATTTTGTTGGGATTAATCACATTGTCCTATTCATTGGGATTACCACTCCCTTGGATTCGTCTTAGCGTTTTAGGTGCGGTAACATATGAGCTTCCTGCAGCGACAGCAGCTCTAAGTTCATTAGGTGAAAGTATTACAAATCCGATATCCAGTACAACTGCATTCACAGCAGTAGCCTGGGTTATGACATTAGGTTGTATACCACCATTGATTATTGTTCCGTTATTTTTAAAAAAAATTGAAGGCGGCATAAGTAAGATTCAACAAAAAGATAATCGTTGGGGTCAATTATTATTAACAGCGATGTTTTTAGGAATGATTTCAGCATTTTTGGGCATGGGCGTTTCCGGAGGCTTACTTTCAATAGTAACCTTAATTAGTTCTGCTGGTATTATGATACTCTGTGGTGTCATTGTAAAAAAACTAAATGCAAAATGGCTTGAAAATTTTGCACTGCCATTAAGTATGTTAGGTGCAATGGGATTAGCTATTTTTTATGCAAATGTACTCGGAATTTCTTAAAAAAAATTAAATATGGAGGAAAAAAATGAAAGAAAATAAAAGAAATTATTTTGATGATGTCCATCACTATGGACGCATTTGGATGCTATCTGCTTTGGCAATGATCTTAATGCTTCCGGTTTCAATGTGTATTTATTTTAACAGTTGGCCAGAATTAATTCCTGTTTTAATCGGATTACTGGGAGTTGCACCGATTTATTGGGTAGTAACGACGATTGAAGTATTGACCTACGCCCCTATGCTTGGTAGTGGTGGAACGTACTTAGCTTTTGTTACAGGTAATATTACAAATTTAAAAGCACCTGCTGCAATTAATGCAATGACAACAGCTAAAGTTGAGCCTGGAAGTGAAGAAGGTGAAATTTTATCGACAATTGCAATTGCAGCCACATCGATTGTCACTACCCTTATTCTAGCAATTGGAGTTTTACTTTTTTCACGCATGGCACCTATACTTAATTCAGAAATACTAAAACCTGCTTTTAGTAATATTTTGCCAGCGTTATTTGGTGCGTTGGGCGTCGTGTTTATTGCAAAGAATTGGAAAATTGCAATTGCGCCTTTAGTTTCAATGATTGCATTGTTTATTGCATTCCCTAGTTTAGCAGGCGCAGTCAGTGTATTAGTCCCATTAGGTGCTTTCATTTCCATTGTTGCTGCCCGTATCTTGTATAAGAAAGGAATTATTTAATATGGTTGTCTTATTTATTATTATTGCTTTAATTGTTGTTTTCTTAGGTACCATTACGATTCGAGCGTTACGCTATAAGCCCCTCGTTCAAGAATCAATTCCACATGATGAACTTGATGTTGACGAGGCCTTAGTAACCGATCATTTAGCACAAATGGTACAAATAAAAACAGTTTCAAATCGAAATAAAGAACTTGTTGATCAATCCCAATTTGAAAATTTCCGCGAGTTATTAAAAACATTATATCCAAAGGTTACAAAGCATTGTCCTCGAGAACGCATTGGAGAAACGGGTATTTTGTATTATTGGAAAGGTAAGTCAAACGATGAGCCAACGGTATTAATGGCACATTATGATGTTGTTCCTGTTGAAGAGTCTGGCTGGGAAAAGCCACCTTTCTCAGGTATTCTTGATGATAACAAAGTTTTATGGGGACGCGGAACCTTGGATACAAAAGGAACCTTATGCGGAATCATGGAAGCTTCAGAAAAATTAATTACTCAGGGCTTTATTCCAGAAAATGATATCTATTTATCGTTTTCTGGTGATGAAGAAATAATGGGACCAAGTGCACCAGCAATTGTTGAAACACTCGAAAAAAGAGGTGTTAAACCGGGATTGGTCTTAGATGAAGGTGGCGCAATCGTTGACAATATATTCCCTGGGGTAAAAGAAAAGTGTGCGGTTGTGGGAATTGCAGAAAAAGGTCAAATGGATGTTGAATTTTCAATTAAAAGTCAAGGCGGACATTCTTCAGCGCCTCCAGTAAAAAAACCTGTCGAGTCCTTAGCACGTGGGATTGCAAAAGTGGATAAACATCCATTTGAAGCACGGTTAACGCCAGGTTCGATCGCAATGTTTGATGTATTAGGACGGTATTCTACCTTTGGTATAAAACTTATTTTTGCAAATTTATGGTGTTTTCTTCCAATATTAAATTTAATGTGTAAAAAAACAGGTGGAGAATTAAATGCATTGATGCGTACAACAACGACGTTTACGATGATGGAAGGCAGCAAAAGTGCAAACATTATTCCACCAACAGCTAATGTTACTGCAAATTTGCGATTATTACCTGGTGATACAATGGTTTCATCCATTAACTATATGACAAATCTCATTAATGATGATGAGATTAAAATTAGAAAAATACAAGGATCCGATCCTTCCCCTAGTGCTAATGTTAAAAGTCCACAATGGAATTTAGTAAAAATGGCAATTCAAGAAAATTGGTCAAACGTGATTGTTTCACCATATTTAATGGTAGCGTGTAGTGATTCACGTCATTTTTGTAAAATATGTGATAATGTATTACGTTTTTCAGCTATGGAGTTATCGAAAGAAGAACGTGGTCTTATTCATGCTCACAATGAACGTATCCCATCTGAAAAAATTGCTCAAGCAGTAAAATTTTTCACACGAGTGATAAAAAAATGTTAACTAAGATCGGATAATTCTTGTAATAGTTTTGGATATATGTTAATATTAACTCAAAATATAAATACACAATAGCTGAAGCTATTATAAAAAGTTTGAAAGCCTTCGGGCTTTCTTTTTTTTGTTTTGAGTATTATTTTAAAATAATACCTTAAGTAAACGATTTATATTATTTATTCAGATCTGAAAAACAAAACGTAACTATGAAATGAAATTATTATTTAAGAGGAGTTTGAAATGAAAAAAGTATTGATTTTGTTATTAAGTGTGATAATGATTTTATCTTTATCAGCTTGTGGAAGTACTTCCGCATCAGAAAGTTCAGAAAATACAGAAACAAAGGTTATTATTGATAGTCTTGGAAGAGAAGTAGCTATTCCCAATAAAATTGAAAAAATCGGATCATTAGGAATTACACGATTATTATCATATATGGATGCAGGTGATTTAATTGTTGGGGTTATTGATATGGATACCCAAACACAATTAGGACGTGTCTATACTTATGTCCATCCCGAATATGCGGATATTCCAGTTATTGCTCAAGGTGGTTCAGGTGGTATTGTACCGTTTGATGAAGAAATTATTAAAGCACAACCTGATGTAATCTTTGTGGTTTCAGATTATAGTAATCCAGATGAGTTACAAGAAAAAATTGGTATTCCTGTTGTTGCAATAGAAATGCCATGGTTATTTGATGGAACAATGGAAGAATCATTGACGATTATTGGTGAGATTTTAGGAAAAGAAGAACGTAGTAAAGAAATTAATGATTATATGAGTAAGACGCAAGATGATTTAAATGATCGTACAAAAGATATTAAAGCCGATGATAAACCATCCGTATATACTGGTGGATTAAACTATGCTGGAAAACATGGATTCGATGGAACAAGCGCTAAATATGGACCATTTGATGCGGTTAATGCGAATAATGTTGCGGATGAAACAGGGCAAGATGGTCCGTATACCGTTGATTTAGAACAAATTATCGAATGGAATCCCAATCTTATATTCTTAAACCCGGAAAATATGGATTTAATTAATAAACAATATTCGGATAATCCAGATTTGTTTAATTCACTCGATGCAGTAAAAAACAAGCAAATATATACGCAGCTCTCATATGTTAATAATTATGCGAATATAACAATTGCATTAGCAGATTCTTATTATAATGGAACAGTGCTTTATCCAGAAGAATTTAAAGATATTGATATGGCAAAAAAATCAGATGAGATTTTTAATTTTCTATTAGGTAAGGAAATTTATAGTGATTTTGTTAATGCAGGTTTAGGATTTGAACCCTTAGTTATTGGAGAATAAAACAAATGAATTCGACAATAAAAAGCGAGTGCAAAGATAATTATGGAAAATATATATATAAAAAATATTTGGTTTTACTGGGGTTAGTGGTATTAATCATTGGTGTTTCCCTTTTTGCTCTTTGCGCAGGTTCAGCAAAAATACCGGTTAGTGATGTATTAAAAGCATTATTTGGACAATCGACAGAAAAAAGCACCATTGTTACGGTAAATATACGTTTGCCACGGATTCTTATGGCAATTGTTTCTGGAATTGGATTAGCACTTGCTGGCTGTGTGATGCAAAGCATTTTAAAAAATCCATTAGCGTCAGCATCTACCCTTGGGGTTTCCCAAGGGGCGGCTTTTGGCGCTGCAATAGCAATTACATATTTTGGTGGTGGTGCAGTTATGAGCAATACAGCAGGATCTGTAACCATTTCAAACCCCGTATTAACCAGTGTTTTTGCTTTTTCAGGAGCTATGATTGTAACTTTTGTTGTGTTGGGATTATCCAAATATCGTAAAGTTACACCAGAATCAATGATTTTAGCAGGCGTTGCACTCAGTTCTTTATTTTCAGGTGCGACAGCATTAATACNNGATGTTCAAGTTGCAGCAATTGTTTTTTGGGCATTTGGTGATTTAGGTCGGGCAACCATCAAAGAAATTGGGATCGTTGCTTGCGTTACGGGAATTGGACTTATCTATTTTTTATTTAATCGATGGAACTATAATGCGATTGAATGTGGTGAACATTCGGCGATTGGGTTGGGCGTAAATGTTTCACGCATACGTTTAATCGGTATGACTATTTCCTCGGTAATGGTGGCAACCATTGTTTCATTTGTAGGGATTATTAATTTTATTGGTTTGATTGCACCCCATATTATGAGACGATTTGTTGGAAATGATTATCGATTTTTGTTACCTGCTTCAGCATTAATGGGAGCATTATTATTGCTTGTAAGTGATACCTTTGCCCGATTAATTATTTCCCCTGTTATCTTACCTATTGGAGCGATTACCTCATTTCTCGGGGCTCCATTATTCTTATATTTAATTTTTAAAGGAGTTGGACAAAATGTTAAACGTTGATGCACTGGAATTTAGTTATCGTGGAAAAGAAACCATATTGAATGAAATAAAATTTGATGTTTCAAATGGCGAATTTGTAGCAATTCTTGGAAATAACGGTGCTGGAAAAAGCACCATGCTTAAATGTTTGAATCGCATTATTTCCCCACAGCAAGGCACGGTAGCAATTAATGGATTAGATATTTTAAAGCTAAATCGTCTTGATATTGCTAAAAACACGGCCTATGTTGCCCAGAGAAGTGAAAGTAATCAAACGACAGTATATGATGCAATTTTACTGGGAAGAAAACCTTATATTAAATTAGCACCTAAGAAAAAAGATTATGAAATTATAGAAAACATCATAGAAGAATTACATTTAGAAGATTTAGCTTTGCGAAATATTGATNNGCTTTAGCCCAAGAGCCAAAAGTGCTGTTATTAGACGAGCCAACCAGTTGTCTCGATTTAAAAAATCAATTAGAAGTGCTTAAATTAATTCAAAAAATAACAAAGGAAAAGCAAATATCAGTCGTAATTGTAATTCATGATTTAAATCTTGCCCTAAGATATTGCGATCGATTTTTGTTTTTAAAAGATAGTTTAGTCTATTGTTATGGCGATGAAACAATTATGACGTCTGAAAATATTGGTGCAGTATATCAAGTACCAGTTGTTGTAGAAAAATTCAATAAACAACGCGTTGTTATTCCAATTACTTAAAAACCACAGGCTTTTTGTTAAAAAGCCTGTCAAAGCATTGACCAACCCCATCCCGATTAATTGTTAATCTGTTGTGTGCTGGCTAGTTCGGACAGGCTACCGCCTGTTCGCCTTAAGACACACAACATGATATAACAATTGTTGGGACTATTATATAGTTATCTAAAATCTCACAGGCTTTTTGTTAAAAAAGCCTGTTTTTTGATTAATAACAATTGATACCTGATTAATTTATTATTTTTATACAGTCAGAACGATCATTTTGGACCGCTTTAATTAGTTTTATTTATAATGTATCGATACCATTCGATTTTCTAAATATTAATTTTCATTGTTATTATGTTTCTTTTTGTAGACAATCAGTCCAATAATTCCTAGTATAATAAGACATCCGAGTACGATTCCAACAATTGCAAGGGTACTTAAAGAAGTTTTATTTTCTTCTTGATCAACGATCTTTATCTGGGTTGTTGCAACAGAACTGTTGTAGGTATCATTTCCTTTATAGGTAACAGTTACTTTTTGCTTCCCTACTTTTTTCGAATAATCAAGAGTGATATCATTTTTAGTAAAGGGAATTTTCTCATTGTTATCATTTACTAAATCAATACAAAGATCAGTATATACATCCGTATCTAAATCATCCGTATTTCCATTAAATTCGATGGATGGAGGATTTGCTGTTAATATAATGGAACTTTTTTGAAGATTTGTGATCGCAACCGTTTGTGTTGCTTTACTTGCATTATATTGATCATTACCTTTGTATTTTACAGTAATAGGTTGATCCCCAGGGGCTTGGTTATAACTAAGTTCAAGATCATCTTTAGTAAAGTCAATATTATTCTTATTACTATCAATAATTTGAATAGTTAAAGCTTTTTCTATCTCCGCATTCATAGTAGTTGCATCGGTCGTGTATTTTACGGATACAGGTGTTGATGATAAGACTACAGAGGTGTCTGTTTTTCCCTTAATAACGAGATTTTGGGTAGCGGTACTTGTTGCATATTGATCATTTCCTAAATATTTTACGGTGATATCTTGGGTTCCAATATCACGATTATAACTTAATTGGATATCAGATGAAGCAAAAGGTATCTTATTAGAATTAGCATCAATGACAACAATAGACAAAGCATTATAAACTAATTGATCCAAAGCGGCTGAGTCATCAGTGTATTTTATAGCATTAGGCTCTGATTCTAATGAGATTGACGTATCTTGTAACCCTGTTATTTCGACGGTTGCTTTTGCTTGGGTGTTATTATATTTCGAATTACCACCGTAAGTAACAGTCACAGGTTGGGTTGCAATTGCTCGGGTATAATTTAACGTAATATCACTAGGTGAAAAATCGATTTTATTCGAATCGTTGTCCACAACAACAATATTTAAATCTGCATAGACTTCTTTATCAAGGGTTGCTGCGTCACTTGTATAACTCACAGAGGCGGGGTTTGCCATTAGAACTAGGCGGGTATCAGTTTTGGGCGCATCTGTAATAATAAGTGTAGTCGTTGCGGTACTTGCTTGATATGTGTCATTTCCTTTATAATTGACTTTAATCGATTGTTTCCCAACTTTTCTGTCATATTCTAGGGTGATGTCGTCCTTTATGAAATCTAATTTATTGAAATCTGGATCAACAATTTGAATACTTAGTGCATCATAGACTGAAGCATCTAATACATCATTTAAACTTGAATATGTAACGGCAGGAGGTTGCTCAGCTAATGATACCGTTGTTTTCACTCCAGTATCATTAGCAAATAAACCGGTTGGAAATAGTAATAACAATGTTAAACAGAGGGATACAATTCCTAATAATTGAAATCCTTTATTTCTTCTTTTCATGTTTTTTCCTTTCGACAAAAAAATTAATAAGACTATTTAAATGGATACGATACATCACATTGAATATCTTATTTCATTTATTATAACAGAAAAAATTTTTTAAGTGAAGTCGTTTTCTTGTTAGAAGCAACTAATTATTCATTATTTTATGTTATTATTAATATAGATAAGAAAAAAAATTGTAAAAAAATAATAGATGTGCGATTCTTTTGTAATAATTTAAATAGTTTAAAAGAATCTAGAAGGGTTATAATTGATATGATAATAAAAACATTAGTAGAAAATACAGCCAGTTCAGCTTCGTTTAACGTTGAGCATGGTCTATCGCTTTACATTGAAACCAGTAAACATAAAATACTTTTTGATTGTGGTGCAAGTTCCTTATTTATTGAAAATGCCAAAAAACTAGGTGTTAAATTAGAGGAANNATGGGCATTATGACCATGGTGGTGGTTTAAAATCTTTTTTAGAAATAAATTCCAAAGCGATTATATATTTTAATAAACACGCCTTTGAAAAGCATTATTCGCAACGAAAAAATAATCAAATCTTAGATATTGGCTTAAATGATAAATTATTACCAAATCAACAATTTTATTTTATTAATGACGATTATGTTATTGATGAAGAATTAGAACTATTTTCTGGAGTGAAACCTGAAAAAATGACTTCAATTGGTAGTAAAAACTTGTTAATGAAAAATGGAACGGAATTTGAAGTAGATGATTTTAGACATGAGCAAAATTTAATCATACGAGAAAATGGAAAAAATGTTCTTATTGCAGGATGTGCTCATAATGGAATTGTTAATATTATAGACCATGCAAATAAAAACAAAGGAGTGCAATTTAATGAAGTAATTGGTGGGTTTCATCTTTATCATCATTCAAAAAATACCTTTGAATCGCCTGAATTAATTACGCAAATCGCGAAATATTTAAATGCTTTGGATACTATTTTCTATACGTGTCATTGTACAGGTGAAAAACCCTATTTAATACTAAAAGAAATTTTAGGAGAAAAAATTCATTATTTAAGAACAGGTGATCAATTGATTTTAGAATAAAAAATATAAAACTATTTTTATATTTTTTGCTAAGAGTAACCATCGCAAAATTATCGACTGTTTAACTTAAAAATAAGGATAAGGATAAGAGAAAAAGCTTTAGTTATAAAGCTCAGAGCGTAGACAAAGACATACAGTAGTCCCGACAATTGTTACATCATGGTGTGTGCCTCAGTTCGGACAGGCGATAGCCNNGCCTCAGGGCGAACAGGCGATAGCCTGTCCGAACTGCCAGCACACAACAGATTAACAATTAGTCAGGACGGGGTTTGTCGACGCTTTGAAGCTTTAGTTATAAAGCTTTTTTTAATATTAGGTATTAATAATCTGATCTCTTCTGTTTTTCTAATTGTTTTTTTGCCATTTCAAAAGTATGATTGATATCTTCAGAATCTTCATATTTAGTATAAAACCCAAAGGAGACTGATAATTTTATGGAATTCATTCGGACTTCATTCATATTATTATGGATGCGTTCAATTGCAAGTTCAACTTTTGCCCCTTCTGTTCGAGGCATGAGGATCACAAATAGATCATTTCCTAGACGCGCAACCACATCATTTCCACGACATCTGGTTTTAAGGGTTTTGACTGCTTTTTTTAGAAATACATCCCCTACTGCATGTCCATAAGTCCCAATAACCTCAGTTAAGCTATTAATACTAATTAAAATAATGGATAATGGAAAATATAATTCTTGATTAAGTCGGATTAATTCTCGATTATAAAATAATGGATTATAAACGCCTGTTAATTGATCACAAAAAGTTAGTGATTCTGTTTCTTCTTGGTTAATATGATCTTCTAATAAATTTTTTAAACCTTCAGTATTATCTGAAATATTTTGCATGAAACAAATAATTCCTGTAATTTCATTCTGCTTATTCTTTATAGGACTCCAATAATTTTTGCTGATAATTGAGTTTTGATATTCTTCAATTGATGAAAATTGTTCACCTTTTAATACACGATCAATAAAGTTTTTTAAGTTACTGTATTCTTGATCGTTTTCAATAATATCAAGAATATTCATACCAATGACGATATCAGCATCCCATTGTTTTTTTGCCATAGCTTTGTATTGATTATTAAAACTTAGATAGCAGTATTTTGTATCTAATCCAAAAATCATAAATTCATGAGATATTTCAAGAATAGTTGTTAAAATATTGTTCGAAAGTTCTAATTTATTAGATAAAGTTATAATTGACTTTTTATATAATTGTTCACGGTCCTCTTTTTTATTATGAACATGCACTGCTCGAATAACATTATCTTTATGCTGGTTTTTCAATAAGCCACTCCTTTTCGACGTATTTCCCACTAAATTATAAATACAAGTAATAATTTAGGAAATGAAAAAACAAATACTTTGATTATTATATCATTTTAATACGAAACCTTCTACATCTTTTGTGCTTTTAATCAACTAGATTTTGTTTTTTTTCATTTTAAAGTAATTTATTTCTTTATATTGACAAGTTTGTTGGCTTTTATCACTATTAATTATATAAAAGAGGGTATTTAAATAACAATATTATAATTAATGAATAAGATAGTATTTTTATTAGGAAGGTTGTGATTATTATGAATAAAAATTATGACATGTTATCACATTATTTGTATGATTCGAATTTTGAACATGATGCGTGTGGGATAGGAGCAGTTGTTCAAATTAAAGGAATTCAATCTCATAAAATAATAGTACAAGCATTAACAATTTTAAAAAATTTACAACACCGAGGTGGTCGCGGTTTTGATCTAAACACAGGTGATGGTGCTGGTATTTTAATGCAATTATCCGATGATTTTTTTAGAAAAATAGGGTATTCAAATATGAAAGTTCTGCCACCTTATGGTTATTATGGTATCGGAATGCTTTTTTTATCACAAGATAAAAATGAACGCGAAAAATCTGAAAAAATATTAGAAAGAATCATCAATGAAGAAAATCAAACACTTTTAGGGTGGAGAACTGTCCCGATTGATATAAAAAAAATAAGTGTAACAGCACAAGAAAGTATGCCATTCATTAAGCAAGTTTTTATTAAACGCAGTTTAGAAATCAATGATGATCAGGTTTTTGAACGCCAATTATATATTATTCGAAAACGAATGGAAAAAGAAACTCAAAAATTAGGACTATATTTTTATGCAGCGAGCCTGTCGTCAAAAACAATCGTATACAAAGGAATGCTAACAGAAAATCAATTGGAAGAATTTTATCTAGATTTATTAAACGACGAAATGAAGACAGCTATTGCAATGATCCATTCACGATTTAGCACGAATACATTTCCAAGTTGGGAACGCGCCCATCCTAATCGCTACTCAATACATAATGGCGAAATAAACACCCTACGTGGCAATATTAATTGGATGTATGCACGACAATCCTTAATGCAAAGTGATCTTTTTGATCATCGTTTAGAAAGAGTCTTTCCTATTGTTGATCCCAAAGGAAGTGA
>LGVE01169681.1_pt1 | contig 17019 bp, 23 predicted proteins | sample 469871 | NCBI WGS metagenome assembly LGVE01 (sample SAMN03893561, study PRJNA290197) | marine sediment metagenome | material: sediment; isolation source: combined push core samples #3730, #5133, and #5579 collected at Hydrate Ridge | place: Pacific Ocean: Hydrate Ridge | reverse complement strand
ACCTCATCATGTGTTAATAATTATATCAAATAGATTAAATTTTGTAAACATGATATAATATCAATATTTATTTATTTTCTATGTTGACAAAAATTATAATCCATGTTAAACTAAAGTCTATTATACACCAAGAGTTATATACTATAGGGTGTATATGAAAAAGTATATGTAATGAATTGGTGTGATTATTGTTGTGACTGGTTCTTTTTGTCACAACAATAATCACTATCCGTTAGGATATTTTATTTAATATTATTGTTTAAAATATGTAATTATAACCTTCTTTGTTACATTTACATACTTGTCTGATTATAATTCACCAAGTTCATCTTTTTTACAATCTTCACCATTCTTCTTTTTTTCTTTTTGAACATTTTCTTAGTGCCTTGAGGTATTTTTGCAACATCCCCTGTAGTTGTCCCTGTAGTTTCTCCTTCTTCATCTAACATCAAATTAATCTTATCTAATATATACATAACTTCCTCTCATTTTTTATTTGAAAAATTTATCTGAGTAGTTGGATCGTTGATAAATATTTTCTTCATTATCTTTAATTAATGATTTTAATTTAACAAACCATTTATCAAAGGTTGAAATAATTTTTTTAGTATCTCCTTTTGTTTTTCTAAATTTTGTTTTTACCGAAGACATTGCCATATATTTTTCTTTGGGGTTAATTGCGATAGATCCAAAAAGATTTTTAACCTCCCAACCCATTTCTTCTTTGCGAATCATGAATTTATGGTGAACTGGGTCATTATCAAGAATACCAGATGATAATTCTTTCTTGTCACCAATAATACCAAAAGAAAAACCTATTGAATCAGATGAAATCTTTCGCAAATTAAACCAACCGTTCGAAAAATGTTTTTCAAAAACATTTTTAATTCCATCCATGATTTCTTTTTCATTATTTTCATTTTCTAACACCAAATCAATCTTATTAATAATATCCATTTTTACCCCTTTGTATTAAGTTGTTTTTGATATAAACATAATACTATAAATTCAATTAATAAACAATAAAATAATTCTAAAAATATAGTAATTATAACCTTTCTTTTTATGTATTAAATATAAGATGATAGTAATGAAACAATTCCAACTAACCATCCTCTATAAAATTCTTGTCTTGCCCAAACATCTGTATTAATAAATGGTAATTTTTTAGATAACCATATTGCAGTGGGAAATATAATACCCATAGATCCTGCAACCAGACCGACAGCAGGGCTAAAATAAATCATAGGAGTAACACAAGCACCCCAAATCAATCCTCTTAAAACATTGGCTAGTATAACATTAGTTTTAAAAATCCCAAATTGCCATGATTCCAAATTATTCTGATCCATTTCTTTATCAAATAACATGGAACCAAGAGGCTGACCCCAACCAAAAGCTGCACCTGTTGCCCATAGGAGAGCAAAAATTAACACTTGCCACCAATTCAACCCTATTAATGTACCAACCATAAGACCATATATTATAGCTTCAATGGTTTTGCTATACACAACATCAACTTTATCCCCTCTAAATCTATCAATTAATCCACACGAATAAGCTAATAAAATTTCAAACATTAGATTATCTCCTATTTTTATATTTGTTTAATTAATGTTTTTTCATCTTCTAAACCAAACAGTCTGACTATTCCATTCATTAGAGATTTTAATTTCTTTTTAACGGATTTTTCTGTTCCTTTGGCAGCATCAATTAGATTTTTAATAGCATTTTTTGCTTTTGTTAGTGTATCTTCTACTTTAGATTTAATATGAGTTCCGATATGCCAACCTGTGATAGCATCAATCATATGAATTGGACCAGTAATCATATGAAGGGTTACAGTATCAAGTTTTAAAAGGAAATTTACAAAATCTTCTTTTTTAATTTCTGTGTTTGCTAATTCTTTTACGCGAACTTTTGATTCTTCGTTTCCGACCGCCGCCTTAAGAGCGTGCCAGACGAATTCGGACATCACCTTACCAGATTTTAATGCTATAGCAATGAGTCCTTCGCCTGATTTATGGGTATGTAATCCAATCTTCTTCATCAGAGCATCCATACCTGTTTTGAATGTATTTAAACTAAATGCCTCATTGATTATAGTTTTATCATCAATTAACATAGCCATTTCCAAAACGATTTCCATGTCTCTCATTTCGTCATAATTGTATAAATTTGAATTAATTCTGTCTAAAATATCCATTGTTCTCTCCATTATTTTATTGTATATTTTTCCAATCTCATGCTGATAAAATCTCATCAAGAGTAACAATAACATCACTCCAATTATTATTTGTTGTGATTTCAAAAGTTCCTGTTATTTGATATATGTCAGGAATTGGTGTATCATTATCTGTTGCGGTTGCTCTTATAGTTATTATATCAGTTTGAGATGTTTCACTAGAAGGCACAAAAGCAAATAGATCTATAGTATCATATTCTGGTAAATCATCAACATTAGGCACGATAGTTTCTAATGTACCAGTTCCTTTTGGTGATACATATCCAATCTTAACAAAATTAAATGGATTTCCGACATCACCTGTTATTTGTACTCCAATACTAACATTAGTTTCATCAACAATAACAGATTCAATAAAATCATTTACTAGAATTTCATATTGTGTGATCACTGGCATAATAGTATAATCAGGTAATATAGCTTCCGGTTCTGGTTCTGGGATAGCCTTAATAATCCAAGAAATGCTTTCTTCAATTTCTTTTATTTGAGTATCAGGCTCTTCGTTCTGCCATTCTATTCCCCAAGGTATTTTGGCCATTTATTTTTTGACTTTATTTAAAAAAATTACAATATCATCAGGTAAATCCGAGACTTGTATCAAATCTTTATTAATTAATATTTCAACTAAAGCCATTAATATTTTTGTGGTTGGTTGACCTCTCACACTCTTATTAAATTCATGGTCATCAATATATAGTTGTAATTCATCATGTGATAATTTCATGGTATCTCCTATTTTTATTTTGAAATATAAACTCTAGCATTCCTAGAACCACCTGTTAATGGAGCAGTAACATTTATGATATTGGTAGATGGAATATCGATTGTATATTGATCAGTTTCTAATTGATTGAGTACATTAGCATCATAATTAAATTCTATTTTGTCAATATTTGGTGTTTTGTTAATGTCATTACTATATAAAATAATAGCACAAGCAAACTTAGTGCCAAACTCCGGCCAATTAACATCAATAACATTACCAACATCAGTACCAGACATATTATTTACTGCTATAGCTTCAGCTTGTGATAAAGCCCCATGAGCTGAATTAGTTGTCGCTGCGATCCACGTTTCAGATGAATAAGTGATATTAGTATTAATATACCAATTGCCTTCTGTACCACCATGAACTGTATTGAGTGATGAAACGATATTTCGGACTGTTGATTGTCCACTTCCAATAATAATGAAAGTTCCACCAGTTAAATCACTATCAGTAAAAGTAGGATTAAAAGAGAATGTATAATTAACAATTTGACTATTTAATGTTTCAGTCGCAGTAACAGAATTGAGATCAATATAATAAGTTGTATCTACTGAATCATTATTATTACTGATAGCTGGAACATGTTGAGAAGAAATATATAAAGGAATTTCAGTATTTAAAATACATGCAGTACCAAAACTTGTATTACCAACATCTCTATAACAAACAATAGCTTTAGTAGATGTTAACATTGCAACTGAGACTTCCTGAGTTGTTGAACTTTCAAATACTTGTGGTGTACCATGAGTAATTGTAGTACCGGAAACATCCAGAATACATGCAGTACCAAAACTTGAATTAACAGCATCTCTATAACAAACAATAGCTTTAGTAGATGTTAACATTGCAACTGAGACTTCCTGAGTTTTTGAACTTTTAAATACTTGTGGTGTACCGGAAGTAATTGTGCTGTTAGAAATATCCAGAATACATGCAGTACCAAAATATGAATTACCAGCATCCTGATAACAAACAATAGCTTTAGTAGATGTTAACATTGCAACTGAGATAAAATATGTTATCGCACTTTCAAATACTTGTGGTGTACCGGAAGTAATTGTGCTGTTAGAAATATCCAGAATACATGCAGTACCAAAACTTGAATTACCAACATCTCTATAACAAACAATAGCTTTAGTAGATGTTAACATTGCAACTGAGACTTCCTGAGTTGTTGAACTTTCAAATACTTGTGGTGTACCATGAGTAATTGTAGTACCGGAAACATCTAGAATACATGCAGTACCAAAATTTGAATTAACAGCATCCTGATAACAAACAATAGCTTTAGTAGATGTTAACATTGCAACTGAGACTTCCTGAGTTGCCGCACTTTCAAATACTTGTGGTGTACCATGAGTAATTGTAGTACCGGAAACATCTAGAATACATGCAGTACCAAAATTTGAATTACCAACATCCTGATAACAAACAATAGCTTTAGTAGATGTTAACATTGCAACTGAGACTTCCTGAGTTGCCGCACTTTCAAATACTTGTGGTGTACCATGAGTAATTGTAGTACCGGAAACATCTAGAATACATGCAGTACCAAAATTTGAATTAACAGCATCTCTATAACAAACAATAGCTTTAGTAGATGTTAACATTGCAACTGATATATAATAAGTTGTTGAACTTTCAAATACTTGTGGTGTACCGGGAATTCCTACTTGTGTAGCACTACTCAATGCAAATCCACCATCAATAAACTCGCCTGAATATAATTCCCAATCACCACCAGCAATTGCATTAGTGTCGGTAAAATCAATAGTAATCTTACACGTAGCAATATCATCAACAATTGATATAATTCTAGCTTCTCCGGTTTCACTTTCAGAAACATTTTTAATAATTTTACCAATATCAGAAGATGACCATGAACCACTACCTAAAGTAAAATTAATACTATCTCCGGTAGTTGCCGATGGAGTTAATATCACTGCATATGCACTATCAGCCAACGTAAAACCTAATTCTCCAGTAATAATATCCCAAATACTATTGGTGAGTCCTGTTTGTGGTATTTCTTCGTAAACAGAAACATTAGCTTCTACGATTGAATCCATTGGTGTGTCTAATGTAATTGAAATTTGTTCACTATCAACCCAATTGCTTTTATTTAAAAATCCTAATTTAGTATCAGATGGAGTTGATAAAGTATCTATAAGATCAACAAAATCATCTTCTATTGGAATATCACCTGTTTCAAATTTACTTTTTAAATATTCTATTGTTTGTATTGCCATAATAACTCCTTAAATGTGTTTAGATTATCCAATAATAAATGTATCACCTATTTCATCAAATCCGATACCACCTTGTATTGGTGGACCATCTGATATAAATGGTCCAGATTCAATTATATTATTTATTTCTATTAAATCATTAATATTTGTAGCTGTGTTAATTTCTGTTATATTATTCATTATAACTCCATTGTTATTTTATTCCATGAACAGAAAAAACATAGTTTGTCATATCACCAGCTTGTGTTTTGGTAACAACAATTTTTGTATTAGGAGCGGCGACATCAGAATATTTTACTCTTTCTGAATCACCATCATCTGCTATAGTTGTCGTGTCACTCGCTTTTCCTACAACGGTTAAATTATCTTCTAATGGTAATGGATATACTATAACCGTTGCTCCCCTAGTTGTGATAATATCTACAATAATACTTGAAAAATTAGTTGTATTGAAATAATAATCACGAGTTGCTGCTGCATCAGTCAAAACTTCAGTATCAGGAATTTCAATACCCGTAAGAAATTCTGGTAATATTGGGTATGGATCAGGTGAAATACCAACAATACCAATACTTTCTAATACTTTATCACCAATTAAATAATCTTTGGTTGCTTTTTGTTCAAATAAATGTAACTTTTTTGCTACTGTCAATAATACATTTTTTTCGGTTAATGTTGCAACAATATCACGATGTAGAGTGATATTATTACCCTGTACACCAACAACTTCATATGCAAATCCAACAGTATCCTCAAATATATCACCGATTCTAAAATTGTTATTGGTTACAACTAGAGGTACGGTTGTTCCATTTCCTAATAATACTGTTAATGTGGTTGCAACAACACCAAAAGTAGGTGAGTTTTTATATTCTGTTTTGTTGATAGATATTGCTTCATTTATTGTAGATACTGCTACATTTGTTTCCGTATATATTACAGTGGTTTTTAGATCGTCTCCAGATGTAATATCAATATCGGTTATGAATGGTTCAGTATAACCTGTTCTTTGATATCCTATTGTCATATTTAAAAATCCTCCATTTAATGTCTTATATGTATTTATATTTTATAAATACATATTGAATAATGTTTATTTATGATATGAAAAAATATATTTAATAGATAAAATAATAAAAAAGGAGAAATAATAAAATGGATTTGTTAGAAAAAATTGATTTGTATGTTGAAAATATTAACGAGGAATCAGATTATCAAAAATTTGTCAAAAAAAAATTAGCTGATACAGGGAAATCTTTGGGTGATATGAATGATGAAGAAACTAAAAAGTTTTTTTTAATGCTCGACAAAGAATGGAAATCAAAAGATGAGAAAAAACAAAAATAAATGAATTTTGGTAATATATGAATTTAACAAAAATAATTATGGATATATTTTTAAAGAATTGGTTGAAAGTGTTGGTTATGCGTTATTATCTGATTATAAAAACTCACAAACAAAAGTTAAAATAAGATGTAATAAAGGTCATGAGTACAGTTGTTCAACACCAAATAATTTTAAAAAAGGTAGTAGATGTCCAATATGTGCAGGTAAATGTCCAATTCAAGCTAAAGAAAATTTTATCCAGACATTAGACCAAGAAGAATATGAATTATTATCTGAATATAAGAATACTAAAACAAAAATCAAAATAAAATGTAATTATGGTCATGAATATAAAGTAATGCCAAGTAAGTTTAAAAGTGGTCAAAGATGTCCAATATGTTTTGAAAGAAGATCCAATAAAGAAATTAATATATTAAATTATGTAAAATCGATTTTAAATGAGGAAGTAATATCAGGAGATAGGACAAATATAATAAATCCTAGAACAGGAAATTATTTAGAATTAGATATATGGATACCAGAATTAAGAAAAGCAATTGAGTTTAATGGAACATATTGGCATAGTGGTTATTATTCAAAATATAAAGATGGGATTAAGAGAGAATATTGTGACAAAAATGGTATAGATTTAATGGTGATAGATGAATTGGAATATGATAATGGATTAGAATTGTGTTTAAGTGGAATAGATAATTTTTTAGTAATAGAGAAGAGTTTATAACCACCTAAAAAGAAAACCCATATTGCGTTAGCTAATGGGATGAATTTTTTCATTCTTGGTTTTCAATGTAATGTGTTTAGAAGATCTTAATATAAAACCAATGCAGCCATTATCTTCATAAACAATAGGGTTGGAACGATCCTAATACACGCCTGTGGAGATACGAAAGGTGATAAAACACCATCACCTGTATCGATGAATCAGGAAGCCCATATTGCGTTAGCTAATGGGTAGTTCACAAAGATAAATATCCTAATATATATAATTGGATGTGAATAATGTTTAATGATATAAAGAATCAAAAACCACATAATGGGTATTACACACCTGTTTATCCAGAGAAATATAAAGGAAAAGGAAAAATCCGCTTGATGAGTAGTTGGGAAGCCGCATTCTGTAGATGGTGTGATTATAGTAGTGGAATTGTTGAATGGTCTAGTGAAGAAATAATTATCAAATATCAAGACCCTATCAACCCGATAAAGTTTAATAAGCCGAAATTTAGATCATATTATCCCGACTTTGTAATTAAAACGAAAAAGGGTGATATATATTTGATTGAGGTAAAACCATATAAACAAACAAAACCTCCAACTAAAAGTAAATCAAAAAGCAGCAAGACAATGATGACAGAGAATAAAAATTGGGTGGTTAATCAAGCTAAATGGAAAGCAGCAAAAGCGTACTGTGTTAGAAAAGAATGGATTTTTAAAATAATAACTGAGAAAGAATTGTTTGGTAAAAAATGAAATTTAAAGAATATATATCAATAGAAGAAGAAATTATTTCTGATACTTTATGGTTTCCTATGAGAAATCAAATTGGGTATATGGTAACGGAAATATTGGATAGCGATATAGAATGTAAATTGATATGGAACCACAAAGATTCATTTAGAGCTTCTTTTATGGCAATCAATCATTATAATTTTGATGCATTTCCATTAAACAATAATATTTGGGGTATTATGTTTTATAAATATAAAGACAAACAAAATCCCGATAAAATATTTAAATCTGGTGGCAGAGAAATTGGAGCTAGTGTTGTGATGGCTGGAGTTTTTAATTGCATAGATTTATTAATATCAAAACAAAAAGTTAATGGTATATATTTCCAATCTGATGATATAGGTTTGATTAAATTTTATAAAAAAATAATACCCTATATTGAACGTGAATTTAAGAATTTTGTTTTTATTGGAACTGATGAGGACGGAAATACAACGAGTTTTAAATTTATGAGAAAATAAACCATTTGGGAAATACATATGGCTCAATTGTCTGACAGAATAAAAGGTAAATCAACAGCATTATTTAAATGTGATAATTGCTCTATTGAATTTTATGGAAATTATTATAAATTAAAATCAAAAGAAATACATTTATGTAGATCGTGTGCATGTAAAAATGGATGGGAAGATAAACATAAAAAAGATGGTAATTTTATAACTAATGATCAAAAATCATATATTGTTTATAGATATGATAATAAATCATTAGATGAACACTTTCCAAAAAGTCATGAGGGTAAATTACGTATTTATTGCATTGATTGTGGGTTAGAATATGATACTAATAATTTCAACTTTCTTGATAAATATCCTAATAATAGATGTGTTTCGTGTTCACAAAAACACAAATGGTTTACTGATTATGATAGACTTTGTGCGATAAGAAGAACAGATGAATATAGAAATAAAATGAGTAAGTCTATCAAAAATTCAGAGAAACGTACCGAAGAGATGTATAAAAAAATTGGAAGAAAGCATGTTGAATATTGGGCTAAAGAAAGGGGATTTACAAAAGAAGAATTGTGGGATGAATGGACATTATATAAGAAAACAGTATATAATATGTCTGAAAAAATGTATAGAAAATATAAGAAACAAATAAATCCTAATAATCTTCCTCGTAGTCTCAAAGAATATCATGTTGATCATATATTTTCTGTTTTAGAGGGATTTAAGCGCAACATACCACCTTATATTATATCTGATTTGTGTAATTTGAGAATGTTATATGGATGTATTAATCTTTCAAAAAGAGATAAATGTGATATAACAGAGGACGAATTAATGAATAAATATTTTAACAAAAGAGGTCGCTGTAATAGCGTGAACTTATAATGGCTCTTAGAATACAATATACCAAGAAATTTCAAAAGATTATTTGGAAATCTGGTCATATATACAAATTTCGATATACATCTTGGACAAACGATCCAGAACCAGTGATACTTTTGATGTATGCATATAGTGGTCGTCATCCAAATACTGGTCATGAGTGGCATTTTTTTCAAGGGATAAATTTTACTTATATACCAAGAGCACAGAGAAGGGATTTTGCAAAACGATGGATGATTGCGTGGGAACAGACTAATGGGAATTTCCAATTAACATGGGGTAGAATACTTGCTGAGTTTCCTTATCTAAAGAATGCTGTAAGGCGATATTTTTATAACCCTTCATATTATATACAGAATTCTATGGAAATACCAATGGAAGATATAGAATCTGTGATCGTTAGTACATGGTCTAAGGATTTCAGCAAAAAACTCAGAACTAGTTTAGTACAAAAGATGAGAAGAGCAAGGAAAAGTGTTTCTAGAGGTCTTAATACGGGAATATTCAAACGATAAAATGGTTGTTACTAAAAAATAATAAATACAAGTAATGATAAAAATTAATTTAATTAATCATAGAGGATTGAATGGCCGAGAATAATCAAGGGTGGGAATCATGGTCCAATCACGTCCTTATGACATTAGAAAAACTTGAAAAAAAGGTTGATTTTCTAGAAAACAGAATCAATAAAAATAATCTTGATGCTCAAGTAGAAATTGTTTTTATTAAAGCTAAAGCGGGTGTATGGGGGATGATCGCTGGGTTTGTTGTTTCTACAATTGTATCAATAATTATTGGTGTATTGGTATATCAACTAACAACAGGATATAATCCAACCGTGAAAACGGGTACTATCCCATCTTCAACGAGTGAGATATATATGGTTATACCAAAACAGGAAGATTTTTTAGTATCAAATTTCCCGATTTGTACTGATAAGGAGGGGGATTCGTGAATCTAGTTGATAAAATATCTAATGTTTTAACCAATAAAATCATGTCCGATAAAATTTTTAAATTATCACATGAATCGATTGATGGTATTTCAGAAGATATATGTGAACTTAAAAGGTTAAAACTTGAGTTGGAAAATAAGGATATAGAGATTAATAGAAGAAAAGTTGAGTGGGATAGAACATTTGATTCAATTACTGATAATATTGTTATTATTGACAGTGATATGAAGATATGTAAAGTAAATAAATCATTTGTCCAATGTATAAAAGATGAGGGGATTCCATGGACTGAATTAATTGGTCTGGATTGGGATGAACTTCAAAAAAATAATATGGATATGGATTTATGTATGGTTAGTGAATGTTTTAATACAAAACAACCACAAGAAACAATATTTGATATGAAAGATTTTATATATTCTGTTTGTGTTAATCCAATTTTTGATAATAATAGGAATGTTATTAGTGTTGTTCGTGTGTCAAGAGATATAACAAAAATAGAAACACAAAAACGTAAATTAGATAGACGATCAAGATTATTTGCAGCTATATCTCAAATGAGTAAAACTTTAACCACACATAAAAAATGGGATATTGCCCTTGATGATATTTTTTATCAACTTGGATTAGCGGTTGGTGCTCATAAAGTTTATATTTTTTGTAATACATATAGAGAATCAAGATTGGGTGCAAAATTGGAGGGTGTGTGGACAAATCCTTATTCTAAATGTACATCATGTTGTGATATAGTTGATTATATAGATTATAATTCTATTCCTGAATTAAAACATAATATGAAACAAGGAGATTATGCACAAATTAATATATTATCAAATGATTTATGTGTAAAAAAAGACCAATGTAGTTGTTCTGATAATATAACTGTTTCAGTAGTTCCAATATTTTCTAATAAAGAATGGTGGGGATTTATAGGGTTTGATTATTATAACGGAACAAAAAATTTTAAAGATGAAGATGAATTGATTTTAAGAATTGCTGCTGATATAATAGGTGGTGTTATATATAGAAGGAAAAGATATTATGAAGCAGTTGACAAAGATATTAATATATAGTATTATATTGGTTGTAAATAAAACAATATGTATATGGAGGTAATGTGTTTATGACATTCCAACTTGGAGAAATTCGCAACATGAAAGACCCGCTTATCGTTCTTTTGGATAAACCACTTCAAATAAAAGCTGCGTGGAATCTTACTAAATTAGTAAAAATCTTTGATAAAGAACTTGCGGAGATAGAAGAATTTCGAGTTAATCTTATCAAAAAGCTTGGTGTTGAAGATGATAATGGTGCTGTTCAAGTTCCTGATGATAAGATGAATGATTTTGTTGATGAATTTAATGAATTATTAGGACAAGAAGTAGAAATTAGTTTTGAACCAATTAGTATTGATGCTTTAGGTGACGCAACAATTAGTGCTAAAGATATGATTACATTAGAACGTCTTTTTACTTAAATTATTCATTATATAATAGTTAAAGAAAAAAGGGATACTTTTTTAAAGTATCCCTTTTTATTTTATAAATACATTATATAATAGTTATGATAAAGGAGAAATGATGGCAATTCAAAAATCAACTGATACGATACATGGTTTTACGTGCCCAGAAGCTTATTATATAGTAACTGATATAACTTACAGGAAAAACGAAAAAGTTAGATCAAGAGTGAGTATTTTTAAAGATATTGCTGGCAGACAAAATGGTGATATTACAATTGGTGGGATAGCTGTTGAATTTGATTTAGATTTAGATTTAGAATCTAAAGATAATATCGTGGTTCAATCTTATAATACATTGAAATTATTGGTACCAGATTCTATTGACGTGTGATGATTGATATCCTAATAACTGACTGATTTGATTCAGGTTGATATTCATTTACCTTTCAATGATATCAACACAGGTTAGGGTTTGGAAGGAAATAAACTTAATGGAGAAAGGATGATATGAAGTTTTATGGTATTGATGTACAAGGGTATGTGAAATTAAGAGATTTTACAGATGAACCACCAGTATATGATTCCAGTGATGAACGAAAATTAATATATGTTAATAATACTGTAGATTTAACAGATGAAATATATATTGGTGGTATACAGTGTGGTGATTGGGTTCGTGTTATTACAGAAAACGATCCAACTTTTTATACTGCTGCTGAATGTGATTCTATATTTTTAAGAAATGATGAAAGTGGAACATTAACAGGATCTTTGAATGTCACAGGAGATCTACAAAAAGGTGGTGTTGATGTTTTAACAGGTAGTGATCGTATAAGTTTTGGAAATAAAATTATTAATGGTAATTTTGTTATAAATCAAAGAGACGTTAGTGGTACAGTTGTGTTGGCTATCGATGAATATGGACATGATAGATGGAAAGCTGGGAGTGGTGGTTGTACATATACTTTTGTAACTTCAAATGAAATTACAACTTTAACAATTACTGTTGGAACATTAATGCAAGTTATTGAGGGTATAAATTTACAAAGTGGTTCACATATTTTGTCGTGGACTGGTACATCACAAGGTAGAATTAATACTGGTAGTTATGGTATTAGTGGTTCAGTTACAGATGATTTGACTGGGGGAACAAATACAAATATTGAATTTGGAACTGGAACATTATCATTGGTTCAATTTGAAAAAGGAACAACTAATACAAATTTTGAATATAAATTAATTGCCGATGAAGAAATATTATGTAGACGATATTATCAAACAGGTGAAGTTTATTATTATGGAATAGCAGGTTATTTAAATAAATTTGGTGCAAGTGCTGATTTATCACCACATATGAGAATTACACCTACTGTAGTTTGGACAAATATAGATAATCACGCTGGGTTTTCTCCTACCCCTGCTGCTAGTGAGATTATATCCAACAAAAAAGTTATAGAATTACGGGCAAGTGTTGAAGCTACTGCGTATTATAGTAGATATTTTCATACAGCTTTTGGAGCGGATGCTGAATTATAAAGATAAAATCTGTTATATTACAAACAAAAAATGTTATAATTGGAGTAATACATGTCTAAAAGAAAATGGTTCGGTATAAATGAAATGTTTAACAAACCGTCAATAGAAAGAATTGATGAACAAATACAATCATTTAGGCCAAAAAAAGAAAGAGATGCAACCAAGAAAGCGAAACAAGGTGAAGGTCTTGAAGATATTGACTTTATTTTACAAGGGCAATATAATGCTCTTGGATTTAATAATTTCTATAGAACCTATATAAATCAAACTTTTCAGAATGAGTTGGAAAGACTCAAGTATTACCGCGAAATGTCTCAATACCCTGAAATAGCTGATGTTATTGAAGATGCTGCAATGGAATCCACACAGGAAGACTATGAAGGTAAAATCATAAAATTAGAAATTATTGATGAGGAATTATCTTCAAATGTTAATATTTCAAAAAATTTACATAAAGAATTTAATGATTTATTTTATAGAAAACTGAAAATTAAATGGAAAATGTGGAATCTCATGTATAACTATTTTGTTGATGGTAAGGTTTATTTTGAACATGTAATTAACAAGAATAGACCAAAACAAGGCATTATTGATATCAAAAGACTTCCATGTGAAACTATGGATTTTGAATATGATCCTATTACTGGCGACACTATAGCATACTATCAGTATTTAACATTAAAACCAAGACAAAAACCACCAACAGTTGAGGATGCACAGAAAGATCCTAATATTATTGTATTTTATCCCGATCAAATATCATTAGTTCATTATGGATATCAAGGTGAAACAAAACGAGAATTTTTGGGGTATTTGGAAAAGGTAAAACAACCATACAATAATTTAAGACTGTTGGAAACATCGGTCGTTATTTATCGTATGATTCGTGCTCCTGAAAGATTTGTTTTTCGTATTGATACAGGTAATATGCCGAAAGATAAAGCAATGAAATACGTAGAGAAGATAAAACAAAAATTTTCAAAAAAACAAACATATGATTCTGTTTCAGGAAAAATGACACATGAACCAGAAATTTTTAATATTTTGGAGAATTTCTTTTTGCCTCAGTGTTTACGGTTGGTTACAGAGATAGAAACGGCTAGTGGTATAAAAACCCTTAAAGAAATAATTGATGATCATAATAATGGGATAAAAAATGAAGTATATTCTGTTGATCAAAAATCAGGGAAAGTGGTTAAGGGTGAAGTTGAATGGGCAGGAATAACGAGAAAGAATGCTGAAATGGTTAGAGTTTATCTTGATAATGGCAAATTTGTTGATTGTACACCAGATCACAAGTTTGTTATGAGAGACGGAAGTGAAGTTGAAGCTCAATATTTAACAAAAGGTGATTCTTTAATGGGGTTTAGATCTTATACTAATCTAAAAAATAATATTGTTATGGCTCATAATATTGTTAGTGTAAAAAAACTTGATATTAGAGAAGATACTGGCTGTTTGACAATTAAAGATCCTGGTGATAATCATAACTTTTCATTGTCTTGTGGGGTATTTGTCAAAAACTCAGCTGATGGTCGTGGTTCTCAGGTCGATACGATAGGTGGTAATCCATCTGGTTTTGCCGAACTTGATGATTTGTATTACTTTCAAAGAAAAATGTACAAAGCATTGAAATACCCAATGTCTAGAGTATCTTCATTACAAGATCGTACAGAAGGGGATATTTTATTCGGTAGTGGTCAAATGGGTGAAATTACTAGAGATGAAATTAAATGGGCAAAATTCTTAGAAAGACAACAAACACGTTTTTGTTGGGAATTACTTAATGTGTTCTTAATACATTTGGATTTGAAAGGGCTAAAGAAACAATATGATATTGATGAGGATAAAATTAGATTAACAATGACATCACCTAATCAATATCGTGATCATATGAAACAGGGTTTATTAGAAACAAATTTTAATAATTATAATCAATTAGCAAATAATGAAGAATTTTCTAAATACTATTTACAGAAACGATTCCTTAAATGGACTGATGATGAAATAGAAGCTAATGCTAACGGATTCAAAAAAGATAAAGAATTGATGCCCGATGATGAAAATGGTGGTGGATTCGGGTTTTAATATGTGAAACTAAATAATGTGGAGGATTAATTATGCCAGTAGACAATGACAATATCAAAAAAGCACTTGATAGTTTTGAGAACGATGATTTTATAACAGCAAAAGAAACTATCAAAAAAGAAATCAATGGCGTTGTAAGTGATTTCTTTAAAGAAAAATTAGATTTACAAAAAGATTTGGAGTCCGAAAAAACAACAGAAACAGAAACAGAAACAGAAACAGAAACTGGTGACTCTGAAAAATAAGGAGTGGTTAATATGAAAAATGGATTACTTATAACAGAATGTTCTTATGATTTACAATTAAATGAATCAGAAGATAATAAGAATTTGTACATCACAGGTATTTTTTCATCATTTGATAGACGTAATAACAATGGACGTGTATATGAAGAAGATACCATGAAACGTGAAGTTGATAAAATCTTAGAAAAAATTGAGAAAAAATGTCTTTGGGGTGAATTAGGACATCCACCTAATCCAGAAATTAATCCAGATAAAATTGCTATCAGGGTTGAATCTCTTGAATGGGATGGGAAAGACCTATTAGGTAAGGCTAAAATTTTGGATACACCACAGGGTCAAATTGCAAAAACACTTGTTAAAGAAGGTATGATTGGTATTTCTTCAAGAGGTCTTGGTACTGTTTCAGAAGATGGGACGGTTAATGAAGATTATAATCTTTTGACGTGGGATTTGGTCACAGATCCGAGTAATACTCCGAGTTGGTGTAATGGGATATATGAAGGCCGAACATGGGATATAGGTGTTGTAGAAAAAGAATTGGTTAAATTACCTATTATAACATTAGATGAAGCAAAGGAAGAATATTTTAAGTATATAATGAAAATAGTAAAATCTTTAAAATAGTGAAAGGTTTGATTTATAATAAAGAATATAAAAATAATCAATCATTATCAGTACATTTAAATAAAGCACATAATATATCTTCAAAGGATTATTATGTGCTTTATTTTACGGTTTTATAACTAGTTGGCATCAAAGGAAATATTCAGGATTTGTAACCTATTTTTATTTTCCTGATTTAGTTCGGTTATCATGTTTACACAACATTTGACAATTTTCAGCAATGGTTTTACCACCTTCGTGCCAAGGTGTTATATGATCAGCTTCCATTTCATTAAATTCAAAATGATTATTACATTTAACACAAATACCATTTTGTTTTTCGTATGCTTCCCTTTTTTGTTTGCCCGTAAAAGCCCGAATGCTTAAGTATTTTTTATTTCTAGTTAGTATATATGAATAAATGCCTGATTTTTTAGTTACATCTTCGTCCTGCATTAATTCAGATATTTCTTTTTCTAAATTTTCTGAGTCAAATTCAACATCTTTAAATTTGTTATATAAAATACCATAAGAAACACCTTTCATCTCTTTACGGTATTTTGGGAAAACTACTTTTATCCAAGTTATTAAATTATTGAAATATAACCACAATTCATTGGCATTAGGTTTATGTTGATTATTGGCCATATATTGCTCAATATTACCACTGCTTATCC
>LGVE01046736.1_pt3 | contig 17161 bp, 18 predicted proteins | sample 469871 | NCBI WGS metagenome assembly LGVE01 (sample SAMN03893561, study PRJNA290197) | marine sediment metagenome | material: sediment; isolation source: combined push core samples #3730, #5133, and #5579 collected at Hydrate Ridge | place: Pacific Ocean: Hydrate Ridge | reverse complement strand
AATTCATCCAAATTGAATGTTGTAACATGTCTATAGTCGACTATACCCTCATTAAACATTTTCACCATTTCTTTATAAGTTCCAACAGGAGTCTCACCCGTCGCCAATCCCAATACAAGCTTTGGTTCAAGTAAAACTTGAGCTGTAATCAGAAGTGCCCCTATTCTACTTAAACTTTCATAATCTTTAACAACAATCAGCCTCATCTAATGCCTCCAGACAATTCTACTTCATTTCCGGCAATAAATACTCTTTCAATATTAACATCTTCATCGAAGATAACCAAATCGGCATCTTTTCCAACAGAAATACTTCCCTTGATATTGTCTATTCCTATTTTCTTAGCACCATTCAAGCTAGCCATCAATACTGCATCGACCAAAGGAACCTTGACTAGGTCTACCATATTTCTTATAGCTCTATTCAAAGTTAAAGTAGAGCCAGCTAAAACACCATCAGCTAATCTAGCCTCATATCCTTTTACATATACATTTTGTCCACCTAAGTCATATTCTCCATCTTCCAAACCAGTAGCTCTCATAGCATCAGATATCAAAACAACTTTTTCTCTACCTTTTAATCTATATACCATTTCCATAGCGGCATCGTGCAAGTGAATGCCATCACAAATCATCTCACAACTCACCCTATCATCTAAAAGAGTCGCCCCTATGATTCCTGGTTCTCTATGAGTAAATGTTCGCATTCCATTATAAATATGAGTAGCCTCGGTTGCCCCGTTGTTTATTGCTTCCATGGTTTCATCATAAGTAGCATTGCTATGACCACAAGATACAACAACATTATTTTTCGCTAAGTATTTAGTAGCTTCTACTGCTCCCTTAAGTTCTGGTGCCAATGCAACTATCTTTATATATCCTTTGCCATGTTTTATATACTCTTCCAATTCATTTAAATCAGGATTTGCTATATATTCTGCAGGTTGAGCTCCCTTTTTCTCCATAGCAAAATATGGACCTTCCAGATATAAACCTGCAACCTGTGCTTTTTCATATTTTTTTCTAGAGCTATCCATATAACTTACAACATTCGCTATAGCTTTACTTGTCATTTCTGGAGATGCTGTCATTGTAGTCGCTACAAAAGTCGTAACTCCATTTTCTATGTGATATTCAGCCATAGTATCCAGTGCTTCATAAGTACTATCCATAGCATCGAATCCACTATTCCCATGATTATGAATATCTATAAACCCGGGTGACAAATACTTGTTCATACCGTCGACAACTCTATCAAAATCACCTTTGGCTTCTCCAAAAACAATTTCTTTTATATAGTCATTTTCAACAACTAAACNNNNATTTTATTCTCAGTTATTATTTTTACATTTTCAAATAAAATTTTACCCATATTTCTTTCCTTCTTTCTTTCCACACAATTATATAATCTACTCAATTTAAATCTTATAAATATTAAAATATATTAGCGTAGATTTTCTACGCTAATATATAATCTACATATGCTTTATTCTTCCCATGTACTTGTCATATAGATCGTCGTTGTTGAATCCATCTACATTTTGACTTCCAAATACCGGAAGAGGAATATTTTCATTAGCCAATCTCTCAAGAGTTTCCACTAAAATACTATTTACAATAAAACTTCCTGCAATAGTAGACCCAGGGCCAGATTTAACCCCGTTAAACGACATCAAGCTATCTCCAGAAGGTACTCTGTTATCAAGAATTATGTCGGCAAATTCATAAAGCTTCTTGCCGCTTGAATGTCTCGATGTAGTATTTATCGATTGCTCCAATGCAGTAATGACTATCAACTTAAGACCTTCTTTTTTTGCTTTCATAGCCATCTCTACAGGAACAGCATTTCTTCCAGAATTCGAAATAATAATCATTATATCGTCCTTGTCAATCTGATAATTGTTCCAAATTATTTCCGCCATTCCTTCAACTTTCTCTACCGCACCACCTTTTCTAGCACCGCCGGCTGTAGTTATTGTATCATCAAGCATGGCGTTTATATTTGCAAGTCCACCAGCTCTTACGAACATCTCGATTCCGATCATATGGGAATGACCTGTTCCAAAGAGGTGGATGATTTTATCATTTTTGATTGTCTCAACGAATAAATCTACTGCCTTCAATATGTTTTCCGATTGAGTTTCCTCAATATCTGCAACTAATTCTAAAATTCCTTTTGCATATTCTTTTATAGCCATTTCTACATCTCCTAAACTGCTGCTTTTTTCTTTTGATCATTTATTGCAGAAGCAATCATTTCCGCTTCCGTTCCTACTACAACTTGAATGCTATTGTGTACTTTCAATACTCCAGATGCTCCTAAAGATTTAAGTTTCTTCTCATCTACCAAGGCTACATCCTCTACTGTAAGACGAAGTCGTGTGATACAAGCTTCACAGAAACTAAAGTTATCAGCTCCACCCAAATATTCAATATACTTAAGAGCCATTTCATTATCAGATAAATCTGTTACTACCTCTTCAACTTCGTCGTCTTCTCTACCAGGAGTCATTAAATTGAATTTCTTAATCATGAATGTGAATACCACATAGTAGATTACAAAGTATGCTATTCCTAGAGGAATAATCATCCATGCGTTTGTCGCCAAACCAAAATTAAGAACATAGTCGATAAGTCCTGCAGAAAATCCAAAACCGTGTTTGATTCCAAGTAAATATGTCACCGCCAAAGCTGAACCCTGCAACAGCGCATGCACCATGTAAAGAGCTGGAGCCACAAATACATACATAAAGATAAGAGGCTCGCCTATTCCAGTAAGCATATAAGTCAACGCAGCACTGAAAAGCACACCGCCGACCTTCGCTCTGTTCTCAGGCTTGGCTGTCTTATATATTGCAAGTGCAACAGCTGGCATACCGAACATGAATACAGGATAAAAACCTGCCATAAACTGTCCTGCAGTTGGATCTCCCGCAAAGAATCTGAATAAGTCACCCGATACTATTTCACCAGCAGCATTTGTGAAGTTACCGAATACAAACCAAACTAAACTATTAAGAATATGATGAAGTCCGAAAGGAATCAATGCTGCATTGAAAACACCGTAAATACCTACTCCTAACGCTCCTGCACTTACCAACCACAATCCAAAGTTATTGATCATATCCTGAATCGGAGGCCATACAAAGCCTATGGCAATTGCGACAAGCATTGAAGCAACACCAGTTATAATCGGAACAAATCTCTTTCCTCCAAAGAATCCTAAGAAATTCGGCACCTTAATGTCTTTGTATTTGTTATAAAATGTTCCCGCCATGTAACCAGCAAGAATACCAGATAAAACACCCATGTTTATATCCGGATTAATCGCAGTATAAGTCGCCTGCATAATCAGATAACCTACTGCACCAGAAAGAGCTGCCGCACCATTTCCATCATTGGCAAATCCAATCGCTACACCTATTGCAAAAATAAGTGGCAAGTTACTGAAAATCGAATTACCAGCTGCAGATACTGCTGAAATATTCAATAAGTCCGGCTGACCAAATCTCAGTAGCAATGCCGCTACCGGTAAAACTGCGATTGGTAACATCAATGCTTTACCTACCTTTTGCAACACACTAAAAAATTTCTTCATAATTGTTCCCCCTTTTTCATTTTGTATTTCTTTTCCATTCATAAATGAATAATTGCAAATATAGTATTTATCAATGTCTACAATAAATTCTTGATAAATACTAATAAAAAAAGGCACGAATTTAAGAAACCCTTAAACTCATGCCTGATTAAACAGTAACACGTTACTTATTAAATATTCTATTTATTCTATCTATATGTATTGCTAAGTATCCTAATTCTCCATCTAATAATTCGATTTCCAATTCATCACTTACTATTTTTTTAATTCTCAAAGCAATCTCATACGATTTCTTGAATTCATTCTTAACAACTTCCAATAAGGGATTATCCACAGCAATACCTCTTTGTACTCTTTCAATACTTCCCTTTAAGTGGTTAATCAATCTATTGTATGTAAGATCATTCCCAATCTTATATCCTAAGCTTTCTTCGATAGCACCAACTAGCATCTTTATAATCCTGGTATTTTTCAATGATTCCTTAACATCTTTATTTTGCTTGGCTGCATTTAGATGAAGAGCGATAAACCCTACCTCATCCTCGTTAATCTCAATTCCCAGTTGCTTCTTTATCATATCCTGGGCAATCAAACCTACCTCAAATTCTTTATGATAAAGATTTTTTATTTCCAGAGTAAATGGATTCTGAATTTCTAAACCATTCTTTATTCTCTCAATAGCAAAACCTATATGATCTGTCAGTACAATATGTAATCTATGACTAAGTTTTCCCATGTTTCTTTCTGCAAGTAAGATAATTTCAGAACAAACTCCGATAATTTCATCATCCAATTGGTTTATCAGACTTAGATACTCATTCTTGCTTTTCTTGTCATATGCTAAATATTTTTTCTCTATTTTATCTTTCGAAACAATCAACTCAGCATTGTTTTTTGCCCCAAATCCTATACCTTTTCCAATCAATACTACTTCAATATCTTTTGAAGAATCCTTCACTAGAAGAACATTGTTATTCATGACTCTCATTATTTTATATTTTTCTTCTACCAAATATACCACCTGCTCCAAATAATAAAGGCATGACCAAATGAATAATCTCATTTTGGTTCATGCCTGAAAAATCAGTAACACACCTTATAAATGTTCTAAAGTCATATTAACATAGTTCTTTTACTCGTGTCAAGACAATAACAGCTCGAATTCGAGATTATAAATGTACAATGATATTCTTTCGTCTTTCATAATACATTATAGATAAATGACACATCCAATAATGACATAGATTAATGAGTTTATACCTCTTAATCTTCAGCAAATCTTGGAGAACAATCATATAACGTTTTAATAATAATCAATCATAACTGGTGAAGTAAAATTCAATATTTCATATATATCGGTAATCTACATTTCATTATTTTCCATTCATATAATCCATAATTTCCTTCTCAGCTTCATTTCTTCCAAGTTCCTTTACTTCCTCAAAACTCATTTCAGGATACTTTTCTGTCATCTCATCAGTTTTTATTTGAACAAATACTCCGTAGGCAAACAACGATTTTATCGATTCAATCAACTTAGGTGAATTGATATAATCTTCGAAATGATCATATCCAGCCATGAGTGTAATCTTAAGTTTGTCATCTTCAGTCATTTGTGAATATAACTCTTGATAGTAGTCTTCAATTTCTTGATCACTAGTCAACTCGATATTGTATTTCTTAATAATTTGTTCCATAGCTTCGTCTCTTTTAAAAGAGTCTATTGTATATTGAATAGCTTCTTTTCTAGTCCTGCCAAACAATTCAAGCACTTGAATATACCTAAGCGAAATTTCAAAACCATCAATCAATATCATTTCATCTCTTGGAGTATCTATTGTTTTTAATTTTTCAATGATTTCCTTTTGAGTCAATTCCTCTCCATCGATTGTTCCATATGTCGTGTTTACGGAATTTGCATTTTCACTTGTAATATTTATTGAACGATTACCAAACAAAATAACACCTATTGCAATTATTAGAATTAATACAACAATTAATATCTTTTTCATATATTACTACCTCCATCATTATGTTTTCAATAATATTAATAAAATCCATCTGGTTTATTTAATTATAGTCATGAAAATCAAGTAATATTCTATATAACGTTATTCTTTTATGTCAGTTCATTTATTTTTGATTTCTACCATCTATTTTTTCCTTTTATTACATCATCATAAAAACTATTATATTTGGCTTTCTTAAATATAACTTTATAAATTATATATAACTGCAATACACAAAATAGTATCCCTAAAAATAATCCCATAAATTCATCTCCTTCAAAACTCAAATCGTAGTATGAATTGCATTAAATAAGTTTATTTTCTAATTTTTTCTCAAAAATCCTTTTAATCTTGATTGAATCTCATCCACATTATAACATTTATATGTTATTTTAACTATTACATTGAATTATTCTTTAATTGAATGTTAAATGAATTTAAACATCAACGACAAACAATTATTCCAAAAAAAGAACAACACCAGCCAATTGACTAGTGTTATATGTNNGACTAGTGTTATATGCTTTATGGTGACTAAACCTATAAGTTGAGTTCTTATTACTACAGGTTTTTCCATGTTTCTTTCTCTAAGTAAGATAATTTCAGAACAAACTCCGATAATTTCATCATCCAATTGGTTTATCAGATTTAGATACTCATTCTTGCTTTTCTAGTCATATGCTAAATATTTTTTCTCGATTTTATCTTTCGAAACAATCAACTCAGTATCGTTTTTTGCCCCAAATCCTATACCTTTTCCAATTAATACTACTTCAATATCTTTTAAATGATCTTTCACTAGAAGAACATTATTATTCATAACTCTCATTATTTTATATTTTTCTTCTGCCAAACATACCACCTGCTCCAAAAAATAACGGCATGACCAAATGAATAATCTCATTTTTGTTCATGCCTGAAAAATCAGTAAAACACCTTACATTAACGCATTATTTTAGAATATTACTATTGTTGACAACTGAAGTGCTGTACATGAAAAGTACATCTTTATCATCAAAATCTACATACTCATTTAATAAATCTTTCGGCATGTATCTTAAATCCACCAGTGTGATTTTGCTATAAGACTCCACTAGAAGTGGCGCTAAACTACTTGAGAATGAATCTCTGAAAATAATCAACTCGTGATCTCGCTTCGCACTGGAATTCTCAATGGTTATCAGCGGAGAACTTCCCGATAAAAATACATCATAAGAATCCATATCATCAAGTTTTAGCTCGTCATAAACTTTTATATGATCAGGATCTTCATAATTTTTAACAATGGCATTCAATATATTTTCATTATAAAGATAAGTCAATGTATCTGGTACTACGTTCAAGGCGGATTGTCCATAATAAGCACCGTAGAAAGGAAAAAACACTTTCTTTCCATAGTCTTCCACTACGATTTCAAAATCCATGGCGTCTGATAACCTTTCAATTACTTCAGATAAACTTTCTTGCTTCCAATGTGGGTCCGTCAAATAATAATCTTTTAAGGAAAGCGCCTCTTTTATGTCGATATATGTCATATCTTTTAAACCACTCATCAAGAGTTCTTCTAATCTTTCATAGTCGATTTTCAATATATCATCTTCCAGATAATAATTCTTATCTGGAATTATAGAGATGTAAACATTGCTGTTCTTTAAATATTCGTTATAAATTTCATTAATGTAATCACTTAAGTTCTCGACGCTCTTCTCGTTCAATGGATATTCAATTTTAAAAACCCCGTCATCAGTTACAACGATGTTGTTATTGTCCATTTTATTGAATATTTCAAACTCAAGTATCGCTTTAAGATTTCTAAATCTATCTCTAAATATAAACTGATCTAAAGCGACTTCATCAAAGTCTTCAATGAATTGTCCTGATAAAAAGTTTTTAAAATCAAAATCATCAAATTGCTTTAAATATCTTCTTTCTGCAAAAGAGACTTCTAACGCAGGGCTGATGATGTTTAAAATCGATATGGATATTAAAAATATCATAAATGTTATAGAAATAATTTTATTCTTCATTTTTAAAACCTAAAATACAAGAATGGATTAAATGAAGCATCCACCAAGTACCCTGTTATAATTAGAATTAGTGCAATATAACCGAGCGGTTCTGCTATATTGATAAACTTACCGATATAATTATGATTACTTAATCTCGAGTAACACTTATTAACAAACGGTGTTGCGCCGATAATTGAAATAATTATGATTGTGCTGTAACTTTTCAAATAATACAGCGATTCTTGATTCACAATCGGAATATTCAACAAGCCAAACATTCCTTTTAAATAAAGTGCAATTTCTGCAAGACTTTCATTATTAAAAATCACAAAACTGATCAGTATTATAAATAATACATATGCATGTTGAAATACAGATGGTAACCTCTCTAATATTTTCTTTAGATAAAGTTTCTCAAAAAATAGAATCATTCCAAAATACAAACCCCATATAACAAAATTCCAACTGGCGCCATGCCAAAAACCGGTCAGAAACCAAACAATAAATATATTTCTAAACCATTTCAGCCTACTTCCTCTATTACCGCCCAGCGGTATATATACATAGTCTTTAAACCAGCTGCCTAAAGATATATGCCAACGACTCCAAAACTCCGAGATACTTCTAGAAACATAGGGATAATTGAAATTTTCTAGAAAGTGAAAACCAAATATCCGGCCAAGACCTATGGCCATATCACTGTATCCCGAAAAATCGAAGTAAATCTGTATTGAAAATGCAATCGCACCAATCCAATAAAACAGTACAGACATATTGTTTGCACCTATTGCAATAACACTTAATTCACCTAAGGCATTAGCAATCAATACTTTTTTGCATAATCCAATGACAAATCGACTGATTCCGTATGCAAAATTGTCATAAGAATGTTCTCTCTTATTTATTTCCTCTGCTATGGTTTTGTATCTGACGATCGGACCAGCAATAAGCTGGGGAAACAATGCAATATATGTCCCCAGCCCAAATATGCTTTTTTGTGCTTTTGCTTCGCCTCTATAAACATCGATTGTATAACTCATCGTTTGGAATGTAAAAAAGCTGATCCCGATGGGTAATGACAATCCTAACAATTCAAAATCTGTTTGAAGCAATACATTGATATTTTCTATAAAGAAATCATAATATTTAAAAAATCCCAATATAGAAACATTGATGACTATAGATGAAATCAACGCTATTTTCGCTTGTTTTTGTCCTCTATACTTTTCAATCACCAAACTATGAATAAAGTCTACAATAGTCGAAAAAATGAGTATACTCGTATAAATCGGCTCACCAAAGAAGTAAAACAATAAACTACTGATTAACAGCACCATGTTTTTATATGTCTTTGGTGCTAGAAAATATACAATAAATACTAAAGGTAAAAAATAATAAATAAAACTAATACTCGAAAATAGCATCGTTACCTCTTATTCTGCCAAGTTTAAGAAACTTTCATGAAAAGCTTCTGCTTCTTGATCCATAACCAGAATAATTAAATTTCCAATATGATCGACAATAACTTCGTCTTCCTCTACACCGACACAGATCCATTTTCTAGGATCGACATTTGTTTTAATCGTGTTCATCAATACATCTATATCCGCATCTTCATCAACTCTAAGTAGCGCTATCGAATGTGCTGCAGATGATATCATAGGTTCTGAAGCTAATCCCTCTGTAAAAATAATTTCATCCGAACCTAAGAAATAAGCGATATTGTCGCCTTCAATCACTGTATGCATAGTTTTAGGCAATTGGATTTCAACACCGCTATACAATCTTTCCATTATTTCCTCTAAAGTACCTTCAACCGATGGTTCCTTTTCAACTTCTACACCATCATTACCTGTTTCCTGACTATTTGAACATCCTATAGCACCTACTGCCAATAATCCTACCAATAACAATAACAATATTTTTTTCATTTTATTCTCCTTCAAGTTCATTATTTTTTGTTGCACATATTTGACGTTATAAATATTAAAATAGTTCCCAAAAAATATATTAATTAAAGATTTGCTCTTTGTTATAGCAAATTGGTATTTAATACAAAAAAACACCAGTCAAATGACTAGTGTTTTATGCTTTATGGTGACTAAACCTATAAGCCTTCAACTATTATAAAAAAAGAGGTGTTGAAATGAAATTTAATTACTATATAAGNNAACTTGACATTTGTAAAAGTGCTTAGCTCCGATGGAATATCGAAGCCAAACACTCATAACTTTAATTTATTTATCTTTCTACTTGACAAGAATCAGTTCAAAATCACAGTCTATTTTGGGTTTCTATCTTATCAGGAGCCATATTCCAATTCCTTCAGTAATCAAAGCCCACACGAAAAAGAAAACTACGGTTCCTTTTTCGCCTATTACCTTGATGAAAAATTGAATTTTCTTCTTATTCCAGATACTCACCGGCTTTTTGACGGCAATCAGTACAACAGCTATCACATAAACCAGCAGAAAGATTCCCAGCAATGCCAAACCACCCATATATTCCTCATTAATCCATTATTATTGTATCCACAAAGAAGAACCTCTTTCAATACTTAATAAGAAATTCTGTCTCCATCCTCTATTTCATCGCCTGAATTGATAATCACGATATCGTTTTCCTGAAGCCCTTCCAGTATCTCGCAGCGTTCATTCCCTTTGGCACCCACGCTCACTTCTCTAAGTTCCGCCCTGTTGTTTTGTGCTACAAACACATAGTCGACTCTTCCGCGCCTTATCAGCGCATCCTTATCAATTGTAAGCACTCCCTGCCTTCTACCCAGCATGAATTTCAAATCCACTTCACGACCCATTAGACTGAATTCATGCTCGACAGCGATCTCCACAATGCCTTTCTGTTGGAAAACACCTAAGTCTGAGACTACTGTTTTAATTGTAGGATGTATCTTCCTTACTAAGCCTTCAACAACAACAGTGTCAAAGCTGATCTCTACTGGCGCATCCATCTCCATCTGTACCAAACTTTCCTCAAGAAGATTGGATTCCACGTAATATCGATTTTCACAGATCTGAACCACGGACCTCATCGCCATCACAGACTCGCCCTCTTCAACGAATATCTCACTCACTGTTCCGTCAAAAGGCGCTTTTATCTGATACTCCTTAATCTGATCTTCCAGCGATTCCAGCTGAGGCATCAACGATTTGAGCTGGAAGTTATACTGTTGTAAGATATCATCGTCGCTGCCCTTTGATGCAACGCTGGATTCGTTTAAAGCCATGATGTAATTCATCTCTCCTACAGTGCTGAGTAATTCAAACGTATCAAGTTCGGATTTGCTGATGGCACCCAACTCAAACAGCGCCTTGGCATTCTCATAGTCGCTCTCGGCTTTCAGATAGTTCTCCTTTGCAATCTTTGCAGATCCCCTGTAATTTGCCAGTGACAGATCGCTGTACGGCTCTGCCAGATACGATATGTTGCTTTCCAGTGACTTGATCTGGTAATCGAGCGATTCCAGCTGATAGCTGAGCGCCTTGTCGTCTATTGTGACCAATACGTCTCCAGCCTTTACCTTGTCACTGACTTCAACGAGTATCGACAAAATTTTTCCATTACCTGCAGCCTGCAGGTCCAGGCTCCGTTCACTTCTGACTTTCCCCACATCTTCAATGGTACGATATATATCAGCCTTGGCAACGGTATCGACCTCTACATCCACCGATGATTTTAAAAAGAACCACGCCCCAAGTCCTCCAATTACCACTATGGCCAACAGAACAATAATTATCATTTTCTTTGATTCGAGATTTTTTTTACCCATCACTACACCCCTCCTATATCATGTTTTCTACATATCAATAAAGTTAAATCCGTGCTTTCACATTTAACCTTAGTCAATGCTCAAGCCCCTTTCTAATTTTAGGAGCAATCACCACAAACACCACGGAACTTAATGCAACCACAATCGCCGTATACAGCAAAATTTCTCCCCAGCTACCGCTCCTCGACAGGATCATGTCATTGGCCTTATAGGTCCAATAGAATGGAATCCAGTAGAAAAACTTCTGCCATTTGTCCGCTAGAAGTTCTGCTCCGGCCACGGAACCTATCAGAGGCAGGAACAGTATCTTTATATTTCCAGCGGCTTCCATGACGTCGTTGTTGTTTATGCCCTCTATAAATCCCACCAGTACGCTTATGATCGACGTTGCCAGCAGCATCATCAGGATCTGTAACATGTTTACATTACCGAATCCGGTTATAAACAGCATTAATATGGTTCCAACTACGGGAACCAGTATCCCTATTATGCTTTTCCCTATAATATATCCACCTCTTGATATTGGAGTTACATTTATTGCGCTTATGGTGTTGTCAACCTTCTCCTCGACTATGTTCAAGGCAATCAACATGCCCCCCAAAACCGAACCGAACATTATAGCGACATTCACGAGAAGTTTCTTGATAGGAGGGATGGTACTTCCAAAGTCCACAAATTCCACGCTTGTATCTTCAGTAGTAACCCCGAAGTATTCATACGCTCTGAGCGTCTTCACAAAATCCACAATCCCTTCAGGCTCATTTCCCTGAGCAAGAATATAGTAATCATCCTTTTCAGGCAGTATTCCCACTATATTATCCCGCTTTTCCACCCGGTGCCTCACATCATCGGCAGTCTCGAAAAGTTCGACCACTGCATAATCCTTGAAATAACTTATATGTTCCGGATCATCGCCCTCAAGCATTGCTATGTTGACAGTAGAATCGTTAACCCCTGGTACAAAGAGATTTATCACAATCGCAAAGAGGATGGGAAAAGCGATAATATACAGCGCAATGAAATCTCTCAGATTGACCTTCATATCACGCAGAAAAATCGCAAATATCTTTCTGTTCATTTTGTTTTCCTCCTCTCCATCATATCATCNNGTAAACCGGCAACAAAGAAACCCGCAGATACATTGAGCACGTATCCGGCATCGTTTCCACCCGATATTACCTCCTTGAAACCTTCAAGTATGTAATATGTCGGAAACCATCTTATCCACCCAGGCTCCCAGCTTGGAGCGAAGTATGATATGTTCGGAATGATCATAATTACTATTATGATGTAGAACACTCCAAACGACTGCATCATATCCCTATAGTAGGTCGTCAGGACAAGACCCAGAGACGAAAAGGCAAATGCCGTTACAACAAGAAGTAGGATTAGTTGCAGATAATCCACCTTGAGCCCCATCACAGGAACAACAAGGATAAGACTTGTCGCTATCGTCGTCACCATCAAAACCCCGACCTTACTCATGAGATACTGCCAGACTTTCGAAGCCGTCACCGCATAGGCCGTTATTATCCCCTCCTGCTTGTCCAGAAAAATATACGCCGCTATGATGAAAAGCCCCATCAGGCTTCCATTGTAGGTAAGAAATACAGGAACGATGTTTTCCCTGTTGTTCAAAATAACAGGATTTTCCTCAATTGTTCTCACCGTCTGTCTGTCCATATGCCTGTCTACAAATTTGAAGTTGACGATATCGTTATGGATTATCATATACAGGTTTCTCAACCTTGTAGACTCGTATCCCTGCAGATAGTACCTGTAGTCAAGTCCGCCGTCTTTTCCGAGAATGATCTCTACTCCATTCTCCTTGTCTTCCTCCGCCAGCCTTAGGACTGCCTCACGATCATCCACAAAGTAGATGTTCCGAGTATCTGTCACAAACAGGTCCGCACCGAACACGTCGTCGCCCACTTCGATTTCAACCCTTTCATACTCCTCATCTTCATCCTCTTCATCGAGGATACCTCTGTAGATCAAATCAATATAATCAGAAGAAAGGTCTCCTGCATAGAGATATTCATCTGTTCTGCTGTCGGTTTCCTCTGGCACGATAAACAGAAGAATCATAAGGAGGATGACAGCCATGCCTACTTCAATGTAGAAATACCAGCTTTTGGAAGATAATTGAAGTTCTTTTACAAAACTATGCCATAGTTTCATGTCAAACAAGCTCCCTTCCTGTAACCTTGATGAAAATCTCTTCCAAGGTTGCCTCCTTTGTATGCATCGTCTGGATTTCATAAGAATCCAGTATTTCCTTCAAACGTTCAATATCATCCTTCGTTACGAATGACAGCGATTCCTTTCTGATTTCCTTTCCATCCAGATATTCCACCTCGACAAATTTCTCTCCATACTGGAGTTTGAGATTCTTCGGAGAGTCAATCAGTATTAGCTCTCCATCCACAATGAATCCCACGCGATCGCAGAGTTCATCCGCGATATACATGTTGTGGGTGGTAAGGAATATCGTGACTCCTTTTTTATTCTTTTCTTTTATTATATTTTTTATCTCTGCTGAAATCGCCGGATCAAGTCCCGTCGTCGGCTCGTCCAGAAACCATATGGTCGGATTATTGATCATGGAACGGGCAAAAGTCAGCCGGTGCTTCATCCCCTTGGAGTATTCTCCCGCCTTGATGTTGCCCTTGTCCCCCAGACCGACGAGCTCCAGAAGTTCCTGCGGATCCCGCGTCTCAACATCGAAAAGCTTTCTATAGAATTCAAGATTCTCTTTTCCAGTCATCTTGCTGTAGACATTGGACTGCTCAAAAGACATGCCGATTTTGTTGAACATCTCATTTTTGATATGCTTGACATCGTATCCTGCCACAGTCACCTCGCCCTTCTGCAGTTGCAAAAGCCCCGTCAATATCCCCTGGGTGGTTGACTTGCCAGCGCCGGATGGACCAAGGAATCCGAAAACTTCGCCTTCCTTGATTTCAAAGCTCACATTCTTGACGGCATATTTTTCATCCTTTGAATAGGAATGATACAGGTTATTGACACTAATCATTTTCCATCTCCCCTTTCTTACAGATCATCTTTCGCAAAATATCAATGTACAGATCAATTTCCGAAGCGATTTTCAAATAGTCTAGCTTCATTCCGGTTTTTTTTACAAGCTCCTTTTGTTCCTCGACATATTTCTCAATGGTCCACTGGATGATCTGTATAATCTTATCAAAATCCAGATCGTCCCTGAATCGGTCCATGTCGATATTCTTTGTATAGACTTGATGATAGAGATCCGGAACCATCTTTTCGATTATCGCCTTAATCTCATTAATAGACTTTCGTTCATAGATTATCTTTCCGAACGTCTCAATTCCAGGATACCTGTCTATCACTCCCATTTTGATTATGGAAATCTGCTTAATACGGTTAAAAATATCTGTTTCATTCCAGTCAATCTCTTCAAGGATCACATCCATCATCTTTTGAAACACAAATTTTTCAAGATAGTCATAGAGCCCTTGCTTGCTTTTGAAGTAGTGAAAAAGAAGCCCTTTGGAAATTCCCGCGTTTTTGACGATATTATTGGTTGAAGCCTTTTCATAGCTGTTGCGGCTGAAATCTTCCAACGCACTGTTAATAATACGATCCCGCTTCTCGGAATCAAGTTTTTTCAAGATTTCTTCCAATCAAACCACCTCTATTGACCACTTTAGTCAATTTCACTGTATCACTATTGACCAATTTGGTCAATACATTTCACTAATCTCGCTATTTTTTCTCTAAGTTCTTGTGAATATTTGCAATTATTACTTGCCATGGACTACCTCCATTTTTATGTATATACGTTCTTTATACCCACTGTACAAAATTTGACCATTAAAGTTTTCGTATCAAAAATGTATTCTGCAAGAAGAAAATAGAACACTATGATAAAAAAAATATAGAGACAATTTTTAAAATTAAAGCAATCCTTGAAAACACCTTAAATAGGATATTTTCAAAGGTTGCTATTCTTATTTTTTCACTAGCTGCATTTGTCAGTCGAACTAATAAAGACAATTAACTCATCAACCTAAAAAAAATACCAACGATTAAAAATGAAGAATAATATTTCATGAAGATAGGTTTGCTTGTAATCTTTCGCATAAAGCAAGCAACGCTGATATTAAGACGAAAGTGCCTGTCATAAAAGTCAACCAATTTAAATACTCAATATTAGTAATGTGCGAAGTTATTAACTTACCAAGAAGCACATTTTTTTGAATCAAAACACACTGAAAAAAAATTCAAAAAATAAAAAAACAGCCAAAGCTGTTTTCTTAAAGGTGACTAAACCTATAAGCCGAGTTCTGTATTAAGTAGCCATCAATCTAGACCTACAATTACTTGCAGGTTCAAGCGACCTACCACGGGCAGCGACGAGCAGCCGCCTTATTTAATGCCCTACTTGGTCTTGCTCCAGATGGGGTTTACAGAGCCATATAGTCGCCTATATGCTGGTGAGCTCTTACCTCACCGTTCCATCCTTACCATTACTGGCGGTTTATTTCTGTTGCACTATCCTTAGAGTCGCCTCCACTGGGTATTACCCAGCACCCTGCTCTATGGAGCTCGGACTTTCCTCGTGCCTATTAAGCACGCGACCACCTGGCTTAGTCACCTACCTATTATACGGCCTTTTAGTTAAAAAAGAAAGCCTTCACTTGAAATAAGTGAAAGCTTCTTCTTAATATATCGCTGGAGACATGATTACTAGTCCTTCGACGATTTCATCTGTCGGATTATAGTATCTATGCTTTGAATTCTCTCTGATGTAAATATTGTCTCCTTCTTCGAGCATAAATTGTTCATCATCAACATAAGCTTCTAGTTTACCTTTTAAAACAAATGCACTTTCATCCGCTAAATGAACTACCGGTTCTTTGTTTGTCCAGCTTTTTGGATCTAATTTGAAATATATTACTTCCATCTTCGGCATTGCAACTTTATTGGCTGCCATCGGTGAAACAAATTCATATACTATGTTGCTATCTGGAAGTTCTAACTTTTTTCTCTCACTAGCTTTAGTTACTATTGTTTGATTTTCTTCAAAAGCCAAAAAAGCATATATTGGAACTTCAAGTACTACCGAAATCTTTTTAAGCGCCGACAAAGATGGTTGAATAATATCTCTTTCAAGTTGAGAAATATAACTTGCGGTAAATTCTGTTGTTCTTGCAAGTTCACTTAACGTCATCCTTTTCTTTAACCTTAACTCTCGTATTTTTGCTCCTATCACGACAATTCCCCCTGTTTAATTTAACTCTTAATTAAATTTTATCTTTAAATTAGACATAATACAAGTAAATTATAAATACATAAAAGGATTAATATTAACCTGAGATTTGATTATAACAACATCATAAGACTGTTTTTCAAATTCTCTTCTTAATATGTTTAGAAATTCATCTACAAAAAATTGTTCAGTTTCAAAATGTCCAGCATCGATTATATTAATTCCCTTCAGCTTTGCATATTGAGCTTCGTGATATTTTAAATCTCCAGTAATATAAACATCTGCTCCAACTTCAGATGCATTATCAATAAAGTCTGATGATGCGCCAGTGCACAGTGCAACTTTATTTATTTTTCTATCATTTGCTTTTACAACCCTGATACTCTTTGAACTCAATGTTTCTTTTAGATTCATAGTAAAATCTTTTAATGTAACAGAACTATCTAAATACCCAACGAGTCCCATGTTAGGATTGTCAAATTGATTTTCCAGTGCAATCACATCG